>Ga0315913_1008010_pt1 | contig 12570 bp, 7 predicted proteins | sample MpolsnodulesMG_FD_207736 | JGI IMG/M metagenome (GOLD analysis project Ga0315913, IMG submission 207736) | Medicago polymorpha root nodule microbial communities from Los Angeles, California, United States - small nodules | ecosystem: Host-associated > Plants > Roots > Nodule | place: USA... | reverse complement strand
ACTAAGAAAAACACTTTCTAATAATGATTAAATTAATTATTTAATTTATCATTTCCAAATAATAAAATATATATCAATATATATTTTTTCTCTAGTGCTTACTTCGTTCACTTAATTATCTACCCCTATTAGAGGTACACCCCCACTATATAAACACTACTAATGTGTGTGTTCAATCCGGTGTGGAACTTCCACTTTTTTCAATTCACACAACACTAGTTCTATCCAACATGGGAATTTGTGTTTAGTCTTTTAACTCAATTTCCACACATGTTCCAACATGAACTACTTAAATATGTATTATCTATAACAATATATAAACACAAATACATATTTTTTTGGTTGAATTTTTCATTATTTAAAAAGGTTATTAAACATGATTAGAGTGATTTACCGGCAAAACACATTATCTTCTAGGTTTTTAGATTATATAATATAAAATTATATATATACAAAAACGCTTCAAATTATATAATTCGAACAAGAGAAAATTGAGAATTTGGAGGGCGTGCGAGAAATAAGGACAATGGAAAAAGAAATTCTCAAATATATATGGATCCATGTTTCGTATTTGAGGTGAACCAAAAACTTCCTTTTGACCCTCTTATCATGTAGGACGGTGATTGCTCTTTAAACATCTAACAATTGTTAATAAGCACTTACTCAACAACAGTTAACGGTTGTTCATTGCAAAACAGTAGTTAAATATTGTTTGACACTTTTAAATCGGTTAATTCACTTTTCGAATCGGTCTAACCGATTTAAAGAAACACCCCAGACGGTATTTTGGATAATTTTAGGTGTATGAGCAATTGCAATTTTCTGAAGAATGTCATTTTCTTTGTCAAAACTTAAAATGTTATGTAAACTTCCTTTTGCTGTTGCAGACACATATATACACATAATGCTCTCTAGCTGAATGACCGACAAGATCTGGCAGCTGAGAGTTTTCTTTTCTCATAGTTGATGTGATATATGGAAGAGACAATTATCTCATTTGGAAACATATCATAGTTGATGTGATATATGGAAGAGACAATTATCTCATTTGGAAACATATCTGGGGCGGCATATACTATATGTTTGACATGGTTACCCGATGCTATAATATGCAATATCCCAGTTTTACTTCATATTTGAATCTTTTAACTATCGTAGCATGTGTTTGCATATGGGTTTAATTGTTTACCTTAATATGGGTATTCATTTTATGATACGAAAAAAGTTATGGTCCTCCATATAACAAAGCTAGCAACTTTGATTCTATGGCTACTGTGAAAATACTGACTGGTTTGCCAACCAGAGTTCATTGTCATTTTTTTTCCTCCTGAATTCGAGGTTTGAACTCCGACTCTTGTATATATAATACAAAATACACACCAACTGAGTTGAACTTATGAGAACAGTTCAAACCACCATCTGTCATTTTTTTTGGATGAGGGACAATCTGTCATTTATATAATCAGTTTTGCCACCTAGCTTTAATGCTATTTCTATTGAATGTACTAAAGCATAATTTTCATTTTTGCTTCATGCTAGCGACTGGAAGTAATAATCGTCTTTGTTCAGTGATTGAGACGCTGGAACATAAATTTTTAAAGGCTTCGATGGGCTGTTAAACTGTGCAAGTGTACTGTTCCATCAAGGATTAAATTGAGAAGAAATAAAAAACGAACTCTCAAGTCTCAACTCATCAGTTGGTCATGACTCATGGCTCTCAGGCTGGATACTGCCCGCTTTTTCGTAACTGCTTGAGCTAATTTTTTTGTATAGCCAAAGTTGGTTGTTAAAGGTTACTATGTTAGTGGATGAAGATCAAATCAAACTACCTCATAACTTCTATACTCCTCGAGCTACGGCTGATGCAGATTTGATTATTATCGAACGCCGAGAGGAGACTATTACTAAATTATAGTAACGTCTTTCATCGAAGTTGGTGGGATGTCCAACAACCAAAGCTGCAGCAAAACGAACATCAAAGCAAAAGGAACAAAATCTCACATTGATTTTTTAAATTTCATTGACAGTATTGAATTGATCATAGATTCAATTGAAAGAGAAGTGAAACATAGGCATAATATCCTTATTCTCTTATTCGATCTTGACCATATATAAAAAAAAAATAATAAAAATCGTTGCTGATAAGTTGCGGACTAAATCATGTAAGCTAGATGATATTGCAGACTGATCAAAATAAGGAACCTATTATACTCTTCTTTAATGATGATGAGAATAATATCATATATTTATCAAACATCTCACGTTTCTAAGAACAAATGGCCGGAGAAAGTATCAATTGAAATGCTTGCAAAATATTTGTCTGTCTGGACCAAACAATTGCTAAGCTATATGTACATAGTAATTTAAACAAAATGGTAGCTGGTCAAGAAATTGTGTCATTTCTTTACAATATATAAGCTGCAGATACTTCATAATTCCTCAAACCATATAAACCTATCAAGAAACTAAAACTGAAAACGGTCAAATGTAAGTAGCTATAATGCTATACTATACTGCAAACTCCAACAAAATGATTTTACGTCAAGCTTAAAATTTCTGCAAATTGCTTCCCCATGGCACATAAAGCTTTTGGAACTTTCGATTGAATATTGAAGTGTTTCATTTATGACGAACGATACTCCTTCCACAGAGGACATTTCTGCATTTTCAATGAGATAGATTAAACCCACAAAATAGAGTTATGAACTATTCAAAATCTTAAACTAAAAAGGTAATAAGGACCCGTGATAGTAACCAAACACTGAAAGCAAAGGACCATCTTGTATACAACTTTTTTGGTATTCTAATGCTGATATTATTTATTATTGTGAAGTGCTAGACAGCACACAGCACAACTGCTACCTAATGAGTATATCCCCCTTTTGTAAAGGTGGTTTAATTAATGGGAGTTGCTACCGTATTCATTAACTTTCATTAGTATCAGTTTCTGTACCTAATTAGTATTATATCATATTAGTGGCTATTCTAACAATAATTTTTTGGCCAAGGGGCAAATAACTAATAAAATATAAACTTGGGGATGTTGTCAACAAAAATATAAAATTACAAAAGATGAAGTGTGCATGGAAAGTTGTAACATGTAACAAATACAAAGCAGTTGATATAATACAGAGAAAGTGTACTGACAAGAAACAGCCTCGACGAGCTTTTTTCCTTTTCTCATGTTGCTTTTGTGGAGGCTTGATGACCATCCTAATCGCAGCATCAAAAACTCCCTTCACATTCTGCAGTTGTATTATGAATAAATCAATTTCTTGAGGAACTTTAAATAAAACATCAATTACTGAATAAATGATGAAGACGACTGACTATCAAACAAAACAGAGACACCAATAAATTGTACTATATCAAACATCATGTGGGAAAATGAAATAAAACGGCATTGTCATTTGGCATGGCCTTATTATCGAATGTTCACATATTATAAAATTTTAAAAATATTGAACATTATACAGTGACAAACAAACAGACATATATATTGAATTTCATAACATTTTTCTTGCCCCATGAAGTTAGTGGCGTGGGCACAAAGAAGATATGCCACTGAGTGTAGCACTTCGTAGTGCCAGTAGGGAGTTTCTTTAGATGACAATCAGTGGTACAACTATAACCAACTTGAAACAATGAAGAATTGCAAGAATAAAATGGCAGAGTAAACATGCCTGCTGAGTTTTTGAGCTGCACTCAATATAATATGTAGCTCCAATCTGCTTACGGAGTTCCTCACCCTAGTTATGAACAAAAGCCAACGGTTTCAGAAAACACTGCATGTTCAACTCTATACACAGCTAATAAAGGAAGATTTGTACTTGCTCAGTAGTCACCGGCACCATGCCAGGATGATCAGCCAAATAATGCCTGTCTTCTCGAAGATCTGTATGCTCATAAAAAACACAGTAACAATGCAGTGATTAGTAAAAATGCACATCAAAACTACCACTTTCATAAAGCATAGATTTCCAAAATGATTTTTCTAAAATAATTTGTGGTAGTTATTTTTCTTCCACACTAGTTTTTTGTTGCATGGCCATGTCGCTAGGAGAAATATTATATATAGAAGGTATGTTACTTCATATTTTGGAATATATCGAAAGTAAAAATGGAAAGAAAGAAAAAAAAAAAGTCTGGATAATAGCGAATATGTGCTTTCCACATTGAATAGGAGTGATAGCGAAACTTGTTTAATCAAAACCATTAAGTTCTTTAAAGCAACAAATGAATCGAGAACAGATTCAGGAAAGAACCAGAACAATCGTTTGACATATTCAATTGTGATTGTGTAGCTTATGATTGCCATATTTTGTCTCTTTCAAGTCTCGATATCCTCTTTTCCATTCAACAGATAGGTTATCTTACAGTTAATGGTCTCCAGACTTCCATCTTTGTTTTTCATTTAGGTAAATTGGCTTAAACTTCCTTTGTGCGATGATCATATAAGCAATCAATGGGATGAAAATTGTTACGCTTAAAATTTGGGTTGGTCATAATTCAAACCTACAGAACCAGTTTTTGAGGCGATGGATGCCTCCTACTCAAACACATTTTCAAGCCATATAACATCAAATGTGGGACATTGAACATCCTCCTCACACCAAGGAGCAAACATCTGGAGCGTGACCCGAGTGGCCTGATAACAGGTGGTCAAACGAATATTGGACACTGTTATACCATCTCAAAATTTGGGTTGGGCCTAACTCAGTCCTACTACAAAACTGGATTTTTTTTTTAATACCTTCTACTTATAAACATACTTTCAGGCCAGAACTCATCAAATGTAGAAGTCTTAATAGTTACAGTAGAATGTTTTTCTGTTGATATGATTTCCTTAATGGATTCAATAAAATGCGTCTTCACCATAACAGACATGTGTGGAAAAGTTTGGAGCTTTTCCTGCCTTGAAATTATATGATCATTTAACATGAATAATAGCAACCTTAAGAGTTTTTTATAACCTTAAATGAGTTTGTAATAAAGTTTTAAAAAGTATGCATAGTTTGGATCAAAACTTTGTGCTTATTGTTTTAGGAATTATGTTGTGAAAATAGACCAATGAATATATGCAGAATCAGCATATGTTTCAATATAACAAAATACTAGTTTCAGATTCTAATCCAAGAATACAGGCCAGTTGCTATTGCTCTGGCATCAAAAGGGAATATACGAGTGTAGGATTTCATGTCACATTTTCTCAATCTAAATAATGCTTTATAAAGAATTTGGCAGGAAAACAATCATAATTAGAAGACAAATTAGCATGAGGCAGATAACAGTGATTCACGACTTACCTAATTTGGTTCCAACGAGTACAACAGGGACACCAGGGGCAAAATGCTGGAGTTCAGGGATCCACTGACCAGTGTATACAACAAATTAGAGAACAAAAGAGACATCTGCAAGACAAGCGAAAATGCTAATTCAGAGACACGAGCATAAAAGCATACCTTCTTGAACACATTCTCGTAACTTGCACGACTAACTAAAGAAAAAGCCAAGACAAAGACATCAGCCCCTCTGTAGCTCAAAGGCCTCAGCCTATTGTAATCCTCTTGCCCTGAGGAATACATTAGAAACAAACACAACATAACAAACTTATCAATTTGACATAATCAACCACACCAGAGATTGAATTTCTAAACAATGCCCCTACATGCCTTTCTATTTCATTTTTATCTGTCTAGTTCCACTTTTACATAAGTCAAAATTGATTCTAGAGATGTAGACATGTTTGGTTCCATTTTGGGAGGTGCTAAAATTGATTTTAGGGATCTAGACTTGAAGCTAGAAATAGTAGCTTCTGGTTCTAGAATTGATTTCCAAATATAAATCACTTTACCTTAAACTCAGTAGTTTTAGCCTCTATAATTGATTTTTATTGTTGAACTCGTTTTTACATGAACATATCCAAACATAAATCATTATCACTTTTTAATGAGAGAGTAAGTGAACATACCAGCTGTATCCCAGAGACCTAAATTGACAGTAATGCCTTCCACAACAACATTTGCACTAAAATTATCAAACACTGTAGGGATATAGTCCTGATGATTTTGATTTTGATAAGCAAGCAACAATTGGGTAAATAAATTTAAAAAGTGAAAGAGTTAAATAAATTGATGTTATGAAGAGAGAAAGAAAGTATACAGTGGGGAATTTGTTGCTGGTGTAGCAAATGAGCATACAGGTTTTGCCTACAGCTCCATCTCCAACTGTGACGCACTTGATGAACCTTGAAGCTGTTGAAGCCATTGTTGCAAAGCAACCAACAACAAGAAAATCTCAAAGATAATTTACAGAAAAAATGAGAAAGTGAAAGAGAAAGAGAAAGAGAATGAAAGTGTGTGTTTATGTATGTATGTATGTGGCGGCACTTCACATGATTCTCACTCATTCACTACTTGCTTGCTGGCTCTCTATGTACTAACTAACTACTAATTGCTTTTCTTTTTTTAATCTAATATATACGTCATTCAATTTATATTTATCTTCTTGATTCACGTCATTGAAAATATCGTTTTTAGTACCTAGTGTATTAGTTATAGGATATATGTATTAATTAAGGATTGATTTTTATACTTACTAACAAATGTCATCTTACTTTTGTCAAGTTTTAACTACATCCTATAATTGGTGTGATAAAATGGAGATTTCTTATTAAGAAATGTTTATTGTTATGGATGATCACTCAACAAAAGCGAAGACTAAATATTGTATGTTGGATTTAGTTGTCGTTGTTCCGTGTATTCCGTCAAATCTCGTAAAAAATGGTAAGAGGGATTCTTGTGTTTTTTGTCGATAATTGTCGTAGTAAATAGCACTACTCTTTCTTATTATGCTTTGTTTGTTTTCGTGTTTGTAATTGTCAATAATTGTCGCATTAAACATCACAACTTATGCATTGTTTGTTTCCGTGTACGTAAGCCCTATTCAAGTTGAAGTTGTCGTTTGTAGCTTCTCATTCGCCACATATGTAACCGATGTGCTAGTCTTTGTTGGTGAATGCATATATGGCTAGTATTCAAGTCTTCAATCCTTGTCCGTCTATTAGTGGTGGTACCCTAAGATCTAGTCTACAAATGATCTATTTTTGTAACTAGAAATTTCATAAGAGAAGAAATATAATAGCATAGATTTTGTCCTCCCTAGATCACAGGTGTAGTTGCGGGTAGTTCATTTTTTCTTCAAGATTGGTTTGGTGTTAAGTGTACCACTTATGTAGCCCATGTGAAGCGAACAAACAAGGGATTGAGCTTCGCGTTCGCACGTTCGTTTTCTTGTTGGGCACAAGATCGAAAAGAATGTGTTGGATGGATGCCCGAGCATTGAGAAGGAAGGACACCTTTGAAGGTGAAAGGGCATAGGGAGATACCGTCTGCGATCCATTGGCTTTCACTGTGAAAGCAAACATATATTTTTTTGAAAAAAAAAACAACCAAACATATATTTAGATGTTGCCATAATACCAAATTAACTCTTATTTTTTAGGATTTTTAAGAATAAAAAACAAATTTGACCTATTTTATTAGAAAGTATATTTAATTTTGTTTTCGTACAATTTTCTATTTATTTCAGTTGAAAAGTGTAATTAGTCTGTCTGAAAAAGATAGATAGCAAATAAAATATATAAAGAATAATCATTTTAATAAAAGTATTGAATCCGTAAAAGAAAGTATATTGAAGAGGAAAAAGTGAAAATATGACAAATTGACAGTACTTTGTAGTTTTAACAACTTCCTTTCGGCATTAAAAACAGAGACTCGTACATCAACCTCAGTCCCACTTCCGTTTGAACCTGAAAGTGGTCCTTATAAATTTTCAAGTTTTCTTAAATTTAGAAATGGACTCTGTTAGTGATTAGTAGCAACTAACGGTAGAATCGTACATCACATAATGTGTATGTATTTATTAACTCATAGTGGCACCTCATGACATTTGATTTTCTTAGGAAGAAATTGAAAAACATTGGTTTTTTTAATACTCTTTTACCAATGTGTATTTATAGTCTTTTTAATTAGATTAGATTAGATTAGATTGAGCTGTAATTTTTTTTTTGTTTGAAAAGAGATTATATATATATTGCTTTTTTATACGAAGGAAAGGAAAAGAAACAAAACATAAGGACAAACAAAGCTTGAGAAAGAACAACACCTAAGGCATCGATTATTAAAAATGATTGAGGTGAGGAGGACAGTATGAGGTAGCCCCTATTTGGCAAGCAAATATGCACATTTGTTGTCTTCTTTAGGAGTATGATGAAAAACAATTGTCCAAATCGAAGCTGTGGAATATTACCAAATCTTCTTTACTAGAGGAGTATAAGGGTGAGGAGGAAAAATATCATTAGCCACCAAACTGATTATTTTACTCAATACATGAATGAGTGTTAGGAATAATATATTAAAATTAGTGTTGCCAATATATGTATTATACGGTTGTCGTGTAAATGATTTTGATATGTACTCATTAACGAATGAAAGAATATGATTTTCTTTTTATGAACAAAGGATGTGATATATATTTATATTTTATCCTTTCATTTATGTTCACGAAGAATATCAAAATCATTCATTCGATATCCTTCAATAACATCTAATCACATTTTGCCTTTTTCTTTCTTTTTTGTTTCATATATAATTCATTCTACTTGAGATACCAGCATACTTTAAATATTTATATATTTTCATCTAAAATTGAACCTTAATAACATGTTGCTTTTTTTCTCTCTTACATATCGATCACAAATGCATTTACATATCGATCATTCATTAAAAAGATTATCACCTTGACAGTGAGAGTTGTTTTAACAACCTTGCGACTTAATCAGCTCCTTATAACCGAGGGTAAGTTTGCTTCTTATCAATAACATGTCACACTATATTTACTATATGTTGAAAACATTTGAGTTATCGTTGTAGTAAATGAGAAATTTTTTTTTTTACTCGCACAGTGGGAAATCTAAATCAAAGAACTAAAATTCGGTCAAAAAAAAAAATCAAAGAACTAATTTTTTTTCCCTAAAAGAAAGATGGTTAACATTTTTTAGATTGAGGCTAACTTTTAAAAAACTATTTTAAGGAATAATTAAAATAAATGGTGCAAATTTATTTATTTTGTCTAAATATTTTATTTTCTTTGTGTTTCTTCCTTTGAAAACTTCTTTCTTTATGGTTAGGGATTCGGTGTGAAGTTGTTACATTTATTATGTGTAGCGTAGGTCCATGACAGGAGTGTTTGGTGGTCCAAATCCAAACAACTGCATGCTGTAGTGTACAATTTTAGTTACTTCGACGGTCAGTCACATGTCCATGCATTACATTATGGAAAATTTATTTTACCACTTAGAAGAGATTGAGATAAAGATGGGTATGTGATAGAGAGATAGAGGAAATGAGAGGCATGTTATATGTGTGTTGATTTTTGCAAGGGTGTTAAAAAATCAGCACGCTTACAATATTAATATAAAGGGTTATTAAAATTATTATCATTATTTCATAAATAAATTATTATTTTGTCAAAAAAAATTATCATTACATAAAGGGTTACTTGCTTTCTATCAAGTTTTGATTTATTTATCTATCTATATATGTATATGTGTGTGTAATATCCATTTTAATTTAATATCATTATTTCAATCCCATAATATTTATATTATCTTAGCTTATCTAAATTTTAGTTTCAATATAAGCTTTGAAATCTAAGTTGGAAAACTGTATAGTTAAAGGAAATTTGTATAGAAAAAAGTCCGACCAAAATTGGTACTAGTTACTTTTGATGTCTCTTTATATTACATATTTATATTTAAATTTGGACAGAAATTGTGTTGGCTAAAACTAATTCGTACATAACAATGTTTGACCAAAAATAGTAGTTATTATTGGCATAATTTTAAAACTCGGACCGACCAGTAATTAACAACTATGTTAAAAAAAGAAAACTGCCCCAAGCAGGAATCGAGCAGGAGCACAACTTGGCACACAAGTAACATGATCACATACCACTACAACATACAATCGTTTGTGATAGTATGTTAGTTGTTATTGATTATATATTATATATATATTTGGAAATACATAATGCTAAAACATCAATTACACTTACATTTGAATTCACTTCGTCAAAAAAAAAAACTTACTTTTGAATTCACATTTTATTTTGTTTATCTTGATTATATATATTGTAAAATTAACTCTTTCTAATTTATTATTTTCAAAATTATCATTATTTCTTTGACAAATCATAATACACACACAGATAATTGATTTAGGTGTTTGAGTAGATGATTATGTCATAGTAGATGGACTAGTGTTATGATTTTTTATATAGATCGAGTCATATGTTTAATACAAAGATAAAAACTTTATGGAGACCGAGTGATACACCCGAGTTATCCGATTCAATTTGATTCTTTCATTCGATTAGTGACCCAATGGTTCGACCAGTGACCCAGTGACCTACTAACCTTACCGAGTCGATGGCCGAACCGAATTTTAAAACTATGATCATTGGAGTCCTCTTTGTTCAATAATGTAGATTATTAGTATTATTGTTGAGAGTCACTTTAACTACAACACATGCATCATTAAAAGATGCACATTAAGCACTTGTGCTAGATACCTAGATCCATTAGCTATTAACACATTCCTATAAAAAATTAACTATTACCACAAGTTAAACTAAGAACCTCTTATTAAGATTACATTCATTGCAAGAGACTAATGGATCTAGCGCAAGTGTTCAATGTACATGATATATAACTATTGTAAAATTTAAACTGTGATATCGAGTTCCATTTTTATTGATTAAGAAATATCTATTTCACTAAAATCCAACATTAATATTGTATATTTATACGGTTTCGAACTTTTATACTTATTTTTTTCTCTACTTGAATTCTTTTTCTTACTCCTCGGATACGATGTCCAAACTCATTTGTATTCAATATTGAGATACAATGTCGATTTATGTGTGTCTAAATAACACAACCGATTAATTAAAGAGGTTGGCGTCTTACGAAGGAGAAAACACAAACTTAATACATTTACATTTGTAAATAAATAAATAAAGTAAAACCTCCCGAAAGTGTTAACGAAAAGGCCATTGAGTAGTGACACAATGACCATTTCAAAATGCCGGCAGCAGCTTCTAAAGCTCCTATTGTTACATTCTGCCCTTTGGCTCATTTCCACAATTCCTCATTAATGTCAATGAAATTCACAAATCACAACACATCACTAGATTTTTTTATTGCATGCAGTTGTATTGGCCATTTGGATACAATGGCTTTATGTGAACATTGACCTTCATTTTTTTTAATTATTATTATTATACTAATTAATTACTCTTTAGAGTTCAGTTTAAGTCATCTAATTTCATTCTACACTAACAGTAGTATAGACAAAATAACAGAGAGAGCCACTTCACTTCAAGTTCAAGAAAGAAGAGAATTAACTGTTAACTCAACAACACTGCAAAAAAGAAAATGAGTCTAAAACAATTCTGGTTCTGGACAGTACTCACTTTTCTGTTTCTGTTTTTTCTAAAGACCAATTCAGAATCAGAAAATGTCAGAAAAGCCCTTGTCAAATTCATGCATCAACTTGAACCACCTGATCAGAATTCCATGTTGGGTTGGAACCTCACATCAGATCCATGCACTCATAACTGGCACGGTGTAACTTGTTACGCAAACAACCAATACATTAAGACTATAGTTCTTGAAGAACTTAATTTCACAGGCGTTCTAGACGCAACTTCTCTTTGCATTGCTAACACTCTTCAATACCTCAGCCTCAACAACAATTACTTACACGGTTTTATATCGGAGGATATAAAAGACTGTAAGTTCTTGACACACTTGCTTCTTAGTGGTAACAAATTTTCTGGCAATCTTCCTGTTTCCATTCCTCAGCTACGTAACATGAAACGCCTTCATGTTTCGGAGAATCTCTTCACTGGAAACCTTCCAGATATGGTTAATGTTACAAGCTTGATATCTTTTTTAGCTCAAAACAACAACTTCACTGGTCAGATTCCTGATTTTGATTTCTCTAACTTTGAAGTTTTTAATGTCTCTAACAACAATTTACGCGGTCCTATTCCTGATGTTGGAGGTACGTTTAGTGCAGATAGCTTTTATGGTAATCCAAATTTATGTGGAAAACCAATTTCAAACTCGTCATGTCCGCCTCCACCACCACCTCCTCCTCCAATCATTATAAAAGACAAAAAGAAAAATCCATTTCTTGATGATTTGCCAATTTATTCAGGCTACATAGTTATTGGTTTAATTTTCATAACCTTCTTGATCTTCAAGTTGTTAAGAAAATGCATGTCCAAAAATAATGAAACAGGATTAGATCATGTTGAAAAGAAGGACATGTCACAAGACACTAGTGGAGGTGTTGTTATTGTTGGTGGTGAAAAGCTTAGTGAGATATTAAATTCAAATGGATCAAAGAACTGGTTTAATGGCCTTGGTGTTAAATCAGAGTATTCTATGACATCTATGGAAAGTGGAGTGACTACATCAGGTCTTGTTCTTCTTTCAAGTAG
>Ga0315913_1008009_pt1 | contig 12576 bp, 7 predicted proteins | sample MpolsnodulesMG_FD_207736 | JGI IMG/M metagenome (GOLD analysis project Ga0315913, IMG submission 207736) | Medicago polymorpha root nodule microbial communities from Los Angeles, California, United States - small nodules | ecosystem: Host-associated > Plants > Roots > Nodule | place: USA... | reverse complement strand
CATTTTCCAACCTTACATTTAACATTTAATTTAATTTACTAACATTTACTAAAAAATGGAAAAATTAAAGAAGCTTATATGAACGTTACATTACATTACAGATCAGAGCAATCTCCAAAGAATTATTACCCAAACAACAACACATCAAGAATATCATCAATGTCATCCTCTTCAACAACAAGCGTCCACGTCACCGCATTAGACGGACTAGTCAACGTAAACTCCCTCTTCACAATCGCCGTATTCGTCGGCCTATCTCTAACAACTCCAGGCCAACGCAGTCTAGAGAATCGCTCCTCTTGCGACGCCGGCATCGACGTCGCAAAGAAGCTTCTAGTTTTTGAAGTTGTTTCCTTCAGTTTCTTCCTTTCATCTTCCCTTGTTGCTCAAGGTCTTAAACTTGCACTCAATCTTCTCAACAGTAAGGATGTGGATGAAGCTTTTCGTGCACATATTAATCTGAAGGTTTTGAGATGGGGGATGTTGGGATCTGCTTTGGGATCTGTTATGGGGTGTTTGTTTTTGATGCTTTCGATGGTGAATGTTATTGAGATTAGGTTGGGGATGTTGTCTTGTGGAAGTAAATCTGCTGCTCATGCTGTTGCTGTTATGGCTGTTCTTGTTACTTCTGCTCTTGTTGTTTATATTTCTACTGCTATTTATGCTTTTACTCATTAGATTTGGATTTGAATAATCATGTTTCTTTGTTATGTTTTTTGATATATGAAATGGATTTGTAATTTCGTAAGTAGTAGCTAATTTTTGTGATTTTTTAGTGACGGTAAAGTCATAGCACCGACACTTCTGATTGTAGGTGTATCCAGTGTCTGACATGTATCTGTGTGTAACACCGATACGACATCCGATACATGTGATGATATTCAATTATGTCGTTTTCTTAAAATTTGTATTGGTGTCGATGTATCAATGTTGTGTCCGGTGTCAGTGTTGGTGCTTCATAGGTTGTTTCATTATATCGTGGCTAGTGAGTGGTGTTGCTTGGATGAATTCAATATGGGTGGACTCGGTTAGGTTTATATCCTGAGTTATAGTTAGTTGTTTATGTCATGAGCAATTTGGTTTCGCCGAATTTAGTTGGGAAGTTCTATATAGCATTGATACTTTAGATTGAAGGTGTATGTATCTGTGTGTTTGACACTAACATAACACTGATAGGTGTGATTACATATAATTACTTCTATTTTCGCAAATTATCATGTGTGTGGCCTCCGCCAGCCACCGACCACCAGTCAACACCTATGGCTGCCACTGATAGAGGAGGTGCTAACAATGAGACTACTGAAGTTGTGGGCCTTGATTATGGGCTAAATCATAACACTTGGAAAGTATACACAAGGAAACGAAAGAAGGATGATGTGGCTACAAGAGGTGCATGAGAGTGTGCCTATTTAAGTGGAAAGTGCCAGAGAGAATAATCATCTTATCATTTCTGTTATTTGTGTGGGGTCACTTCTTAGTGATTGCTTGGGGAGCACTGCGTGCTTGGGGCTGATAGCTAACACTATCAGTTTGTTATTTTGTCTTATCCATATTACTAGCCTTGTAATTGTTCTTCCAGTAATACAATTACAGATTATTCCTCATATCAGTTTTCTTAGTATTTTACTGTTTTATTCATCAATTCACACACACACCTATCAGCCACCAACTACTACCACTTCCAAGAACTATTATTACGCGTCTACGTTTTGGTGTCCGTGTCTTGTATGTCTAGTGTTTGTGTTTTATTAGTGCTTCATAGATCTAGTCTGCCATGGCTATTTGGTGGTTCATGAATTTCTTGTTGAAGGAGCAAGAGAATGATTTTTAGAATCTGTATATGTGAATGGAACTTGGTTTGACTGAATGAACTTCTGGTCTTAACTGCGGAGTGGTTGTAGGATTTTGTTGAAGCTTTCTCAGGTTTGAAGATTGATTTTGTAGAGTCTGCAAACGAGTTGCGGTTCTTTGTGCAATGATTTGCTATTAGTAAGTTTTTTCCAATATGTGGTTATAGAGGATTCAGTAAGGTTTTCAGTTGTGATATGGTTGCAGACTTGCAGTCACATGAAGATCTTTCAAATTGTGGATAATTGCATCCAAATGCAGCTGATAGTTGCAAACAGCTCTAAAATGTTGATAATGCACCTGTAATTTCAGTTCCATATCGATATTTTAAACATTAGAACTCAGTTCAATAGACTGGGTTCATTTTTATTGAAGGAATTAAGTTTTTGTTCGCTTCAGAACATCGTGATTAGTGTTGCTTGTAAGGTACCTGATTTCTATGAAATGGTTTTGGTTAAGTTCTCAGAACTTTGGTTATGCTGAATTACATAGGTGAAAGAACATTGCCTTTACACTCGGTGTGCCGAAATCGTAATTCGTTTTAGCTTAGTTAGCCGGAAAAGTTTAGAGTTAGTACCGTGGTTTATGGAACGGCTTACTTTGACTGATTGAGTCAAAACTGCAGTCGTAGGACGTAAAAGTCGCTGAATATGGAGTCACTTGCATTCTGGCTTTCATTTAATATACTGTACTGTATGGATTTTGCTTGGTGTCTTAAATTTTGAAGTTCAATGTGTGTGGATTTTTTTATTGACCAATATTTTAATTGTTGCCATATAATGTACTAGCCATGCGGTGCTTCTTATATCAAATTGTGTTAAATTTAACATAAGGTTCTAAGGGTATACATTAAACGTGAAAAAGGAACACGTAAAAATAAGAGAATTTTTAAGTTTCATGGTGTATCTAAATTAATTTTTGATAATCGTAGCATAAGATGTGCTAATAATAAGAACAATAAAAACCAGTTTAAATATACAAACGTTTATAGGTTTGATACTCTGCCACACATTACACGTGCAATTTGCGAATAGAATCCAAATCGTTTTTATCGTCTCAAAAGTTGATATCTAAATTAGTAGCCTCAAAGTTGGAAAAAAAAACTCAATTTTTTCAATGACGGTTCTTTATGAATAGAACAATAGAAACAACAATGTTTGACAAAGTTTTACCAAAAATTGCCTCTTAAATAGATTGTGGAATGAACCATTAGAGGAATCACCCTCTTTTACAAACATACATAATTCCTTCAAACTTCAAAGCATTTAGAGAGGCTTCTTTTTATTGTTACTCTCTGTTTAAGAATGACTAATTCATCGGTCAACCTTACAATTGTAAATAATAATAATAAAAAGTCAAATTCATTAGCCGTGCTTGTATCATATGATGCCTTCAAAATATCATAGCATCTATTCAAGCCATCAAAGGTGCAGCAGACACTCATTTTTCTAGCCAAAGATATTCAAACACAGAATGATTAGAGGATACTAATACCATAACCTAAGAGAGTAATCACACATTTTTCATATCATAAACCAATACCAATTCCCCCGGTTCAAGCATACATGATATTTTTTTGTTTTTATAGTAAATTAATAAATCAACTTGGGTACATAATAATTCAGATAGTAATATAATCAAAAAAAATTACAGAGAAACAATACATAATCCATAGACTAAAGAATAAAGAACTTTCCATTAAATTTGACAGATCCCAATATCAATCAAACTAAAGAATAATGACCCTTAACATGAATTTTACATATAGCCTAAGACAATGCTACAATTCTTCATATCTCCTCAAACTTTTATCTTTTTTTTTTTGTCAAGTAGCCTAATTGTTAGAGCTCACACAATTAATTGTGGAGAAGTGGAGTGTCCGGGGTTTGAACCCCGGCCCCTGCATATAAAATGCAATATCCCTGCCAACTGAGCTAAGCTCACGGGGGGATGTATCTTCATTATTCTTTCAATCTGCATTGTTGTTGCAAGCTTCACAACATAAACTTCAGGTCCTTAAAAAAAAAATCGACTTCAGCTACGTTCAACATGCAACAACAGATGATGAAGAATCTATATATCAAATATGGCATAGAATTGTCCAGAAAAAATAAATCACACATGACCTACACTATTAAGTGTTTCTTTTACAGTTTCATCAGTAAAAATTAGTTTAAAAGAAATTAAATTGATGATCGCTGAACTTATCTTTCAAAATAGGATGAGAAAAGTTCTATGATCAAATGCTGAAAAATAGCTCCATTATTCCCATTCTTTGAACATAATCCCTTGATCAAAATGCGTCATAACAATTTGAATGGAATAATATACAACTTTGATGAGAAGCAAGCTTGTTCCATTCTCATTCTTTGAGATGAGAAACAGTAATTGGTCCCAATTAGAGTTAAAAGGAGAGAGCAAACACTAGTACAAATGAACCCAATAATACCTTAGTAATAATATGAAAGTAGTTTGTTTAATATGCAAAACGTAGTTTGTTTAATTAAATCTCCAGAAGATGAAAGTATATGGATTCTATTAATTTTCTTAGGAGCATTAGCAATGGAAAAAGATGAAAAACAATAAAAAAATGGCTTTTCCCTAAAAAAAAAATGGCTTTGGAAGATGAAAAGGGTAAAAGATCAAAAAATTTAAACATTGGAACTGCTTTTCTTTTTATCAACACACGCATGTTTGATTCCCAATAACTATTTTTTTAAAATTATTTAATTCATTCATAATTAACAAATTAAAAAAAAATACTAATAGTAAATTAGACTAATAGTTTCCTCTTTTAGCAATTATTTAGGAAGAGTACGTTGGAAGGAATTGATCATAGAAGATAGAAGGACAAATGGCAAACTTGCTAAAATAATAATAAGCTTGCTTTATTATTATCTATAGATAGTTTCCTCTAAAGCAGCAACGGAGTAAAAAAAAATTACGAAGTCTTCTCCATTGCATCTTATGTATAAACTTGGTTTCACAAAAGAGGGTGATTGTGAACTAAACTAGCTAGCCTTTATGGTTGCAAAAAAGTGTAAAATCCGAGTCAACATCTTCTTCATTTTTTTCTACTATCAAAGTTTTAATAACATAAATACAATAATGTGGCATTTGGGGGTCCAATTATTTAATATACATTTCAAAACTATAGTAATGGAGATGGAAAATGGAGATAGAAAATTGAGAGGATCCCAACTCGTGGAATTTGTTTGATTTGATGGAAGATTGTTGAACACACATGTGAATCTCTCTTATGTCAATTGATTTGAACCCCAAATAAATCATAAACACCCACATTTGAAGAATGAAAACCCTTCATTTGCAAAAATTTAAAGAAGGAACCAAAACAAAAGTGAGTAAATGAAATAGATAGAGCAACCAACTTGCTTAAGTTCTCTACATATATATCTTTGCCCACTTTTTCTTCGGGTTTGTCATTTTTAATTTACAGATGTGTATGAGAGCTGTAAGATAGGACTTTAGATACCCATCTATAATCAAGATTCTACCAATCAAAAGATAGACTTTAGGTAATTTGTCCTGTCTTTTTGATTGGAATAGTTACTCATTTCTCAAGTATGATAAAATGCGATATGTTGCCTAGGAATAAATTTTTAGAAAGTTTGTATTTTGAGTTATCTTTCTAACAATAATGGTAATGTTGCTCTCGAATTCAGATATGCAACTATTCTAATTTTATAATGTAATTTGCTTTCAAATGTTTGAGAGAATAGTAAAAGTTCATCTTATTGCACTAACTAACCGAAGGCTATTGTATCTCTAAACAAGATAGAAAGAAAATCTAAACTCAAGAAAAACTTTCTAGTTTAGAAAAGTTTGATCATTCTCAATATCTAAAATGTGATTTTCAGTAGGAAAATATATGAGATAACTTTCCTTATTACTATCCGTAACTGAAAAGAGTTTTATGAGAGAATTTTTTTGGTATATGTACCCCAATCCTACTAAATACTCAACATTGATGTAACTTTAACTATCAATATTGTACAATTCTATTTGAGCAATCAAATGTGGATTAATACCAACAAAAATATATTAAAGTAAGGTTCCAATGCCATGCCAAACGTGGCAGAAAAATAACACCAAAAAAATGAACCATGTTTATAATTAAACCAGCTCCTTAGACCGTTACCAAAAATAATTCCTGATTTTAAAGTGACATGACCTAATTTAAATGTTTCAGCCAAATCGCATGTTGGTCATACAACATTACAACACAACTCAAAATCCTTTTTATTAAATTAAACTTCAAATCCATAACATATTATGTTTAGAAAGGCTACATAAAGAGATAATCCATAGCAATAAACCCAAACATCGATGTCACAATAATAAAAACCACATAAAATCTCATGAAGTTAAACATAAAACACAACATCGAAAAGAAATATCAAACAAAGTAAACAAGGAACTGTTCTCCAAATCCATTATCTCAAAATGAAGTCGCCACGAACTACAATTTGAAATCTTCCTGAGGGCCCACTGTGTACCTAACATGTACCAAACAGGTAAAAAAAAGACACATACTTAGAAGGTGTTAGTTCATAATAAATCATATGCATAGTGAGTATCAATTATTAAAAAATATTCTCATAAGATGATCTTTATAAGGTCACTCTCAATAACATAACTTCAACTCTAGCGACAAAATCTTAATGTTATATCCTTAAATCAACTTACTAATCCATCAAGTATGATAAAATTTATCGACAAGTATCTCATGTCAATGAGAGATTTTAATTCAATATATCATAAAGTAGCTCTATCAAAGTTTCCATCCTAATTAGTATTTTAATGACTCATGAATTATTATCTGAAACTATAGAGACATTCACATGTTTCTATACTATACAACCCAAGTATAATAATTGATTTCCTAATATCTTAAATACTGATACTCATAAAAATACAACTACAGCCATTATGAATTACCATACTCCTTAATCATTATAATCCAACTTTTTTACAAAAGAAATAAATCATTCTTTCATAATTAATGTCTAATACTCTATCAATAAATACTACAACATTCACTTTTGAAAACAACCCTCAAGACTCATCATAGAACATTTTAAAAACACTTGCTGAATTATTATTAAAATTATACAACTAATATTTCACAATTTCACGAGTCCTATCACAATTATCTGATACCGAGATATACTAAAATATTAGATACATAAAGAGAACATCTCTCTCATCAGAGAAATAGGATGCAACATGTTAGATAATAAAATATTGGGCTTAAGTTATTGGACTTTTATATTAGTAAGTTAGCAGTCTATTATATTTTATTATATATTGGTTTGTAATCTACATTATTGCAAGACCGTTGTTAATTATATTAGAAACCTAGCCGTCTCTTTGAACTCTATTGAAACTCTATATTGTTAACATGGTATACAGAGCATGATTTGACCCTCTTTAAATTGTTTGTAGCTTTCGCTATTGAGTTTCCAAAAGTTTGGGAATGTTGTGTGATTGATTTGGTTTAATTTCTTTTGGTTTGGTCTGTTTTGGTTTGTTTTGTTTCTTGTGCTTGAATAATTTCATGATAGTCTGGTTTAGTTTAATTTTGTTCATCCATTTGATTTTGAAGACAAAGTTGAAGTTGGATATATGAAACTATTGCTATATAGACACCACTTGCAACATTGGATTGAGAAAGTTGTCGTTAAAAAAAAGGAGTTGGATCGAGTATACAATTTGGAATTTGCTACCATAGTTGCGCTTGAAGTTATTGGATTAATTAAGAGGCAGATCGATAATAAGAAGGAAAAAAAAAGGGAGATCCACTCAATTTCGTTAATTTGGTGTGGTTGTTATGAAATTTTATGATAAATTGTATGAAAAACAAATCCTCAGCAACCAATTTCTTTGATGTTGCCTCTGCTGCACCAATCTCATCCATTTGATTAATCTAACGGCTTGGATATAAAGTATAAGCACAAAATTAAAAACAATTGAATTTTCCCTTTTCTTGTACGAATTCCCTCTGTATGAAACCATTGAGTGTCATCGAGAGAGAAAGAGAACAAGAAGCAGTCTAACAATCGACCCATGGTGACAGTTTGTTGATGGGATTGATTTTGTTGGTAACTCAAACACTTTGGATTTGGTCTTAAAATTGCAATTGATTTTGCTGCAAAGTTTGTTCTTCAATTTGTAGATTTTGATGTTAACTATTGAGATCTATTATGTTGCTCGTGTCTTTGTAACACATGTTTTGATGAATCCTGTTATTATTCAATCATATGTTGTTGCCTTGTATGGTTTCAATTGATTTGGAAATCTTAATAGTTAGGAGTAACATTGTTGAACAACATGAATATTGAGGTGTTGAACAAAATTGAATAAAATATATTATTATATAGAAACACAGAATTGTAAGAAATGAAAAAAAATGATCGGCCTGAATATTAAGAAGAAGGATGCACATAAGTGTGAGAGTTCCTGAGAAAGATGGAAAGGCATAGGTATTGGCTGGGGCAAAATGTTTTTACTTCATGTTATATCTATGTTGTTGGATTTGTTTGATGACCGAGATGGAACAGCAGAGAAACTGGCCGTCGAGGATCCAGATCCTAAATTGTATGTCTAATTCGAATGCAAAAACGAATTGCTATTAATATGCTTGGTGCGGCTATCCTAGAAGTTTTGGTAAATGGTGGTTTGATCAAAGTTGCTTATTTGGTTGTTTGTGTCTCCAATTTTTGACAGGGCTTTGAATTTGGTTTGGATCATTTTGGTTCACACTTGTTCTTTAATTTGTCTTGGTTTGGTTTCGTTCGATTTAGCTTGGTTTAGCTTGATTTAGATTTGTTTGGTTTTGTCTGGTTCTGGTTGTTTGGTTAGTCAAAGATAATTTTCACAATTGGTTTGTTTGTTTGGTTGTTGAGTCGAATGCTCATAATTTAGTTGTTTGGTGAGTTAAGTGTTCACCATTTGGTTGTTTGATTGATTATGTGTGTGTGTGTGTGTGTGTGTGTGTTTGATGGTTTATCTCCCTATTGGTTTCTTATGTTTGATTGTCTCTCTATTGATTCATTTGATTGATTGGTTATCCCTGTTTGATTCTTCTGATTGATTGTTTCTCCCCCTTTTGATTCTTATGATTGATTGCACGTCTCCCTGCTGATTCTTATGATTAATTGCTTCTCTCTCTCTCTCTCTCTCTCTCTCTCTCTCTCTCGGCTCTTCTGTTTGGATGCTTCTCTTTTTGTTTGGTTTGATTTGACTTGATTTTTTTCTTTGGCTGGTTGATGGTGATGGTTGTTGGAGCTCTCTATGAAGATAACTCAGTTCGGTTGCTGCTCTCCGTTGGTTCTGCTATCAGCTGATTTGGTTTATTTTCTGGGTTAATTTGTAACAAGCTTAAAGCTTAGAAGCTTTAGCTTAAGGGGTATTGTTCGAATTTAAAATTATTTAGCATGTTTTTCGTATTTTGTTTGACAAACTCACAATGTTTCTTGTTGATGCATTATGAGTTTGAGGGTAGGTGTTAGATAATAAAGTATTGGACTTAAGTTATTGGACTTAAGTTATTGTGCCTATATATTAGTAAGTTAGTAGTCCATTGAGTTTTGTTATATGTTGGTTTGAAATCTATGCTATTGCAACACCATTGTTAATCATATTAGAAAGACATTGTCTCTTTGTTCTCTATTGAAACCTTATATCGATAATACAACATACAATATTCAATTTAATCATATCAAGGTAAAATAATATTAAGCATAATCCATGAAGCAGGGACCTTAATATACACAATGTGCACTATTTAGTAATTAAATCATAAACACAAATTACGAACCATTATAAATAATGTACAAAAAGGTCAAGGGCCAACCTTTTCATCTAAGTCTACTTATTACCCATGATTATGTCAATATCTTCTTCTCCTTAATAAATATTTACCATAACTCAATAGAGAAAATATCACAATGATTATGATAGCTCCATTCTCAACCCAACAATGAGCAAAGATCACACTATCCATAAAAATATAAGGATAAATCTTTGTCACAAGAGGATGGAAAAACAAAATAATTTTCAAAGAACAATTCCCCAAATCTCCATAAAAGTAAGATTTGAATGATTTTTCGTCCTTTTTGTTTGATAAAAAAATATTGTAAAATTTAGAAAGTAATTACTAGAAATTACATCAATCCATTATATGTATAGTGCGTATGTATAAACATCTCAATCACAAAATTATACCCCTAATGAACATAAATATGCATTTTCATTCGTGAAGAGTAAAAAATTTCTTAAGCCGCACAATTCTTAGAAGTATCAATAATTAAAAATTAATTGAGTTAAATATAATTAAAAGCAGGCTCAATATGATCAAAACACATCGGATATTTAAATTACCTCAATTCTTCTTAGTGTCGTGAATGAGGCATTCAAGGGAGTTCATCCGAGAAGATAAAAATGCAATACTAGTTTCAATCTGATCAAACCGTTCTTCCATAGATTGTCGCAGGTTCTCCAATTGAGATAAGAACAGCTCCCAGTGATCATCTCGAGCAACATTTGTAAGTTCACAAGGAGACTCCATTGTAGTCATAAGAATTTTCTCCTCATGACGACTTTCAACATAATATTCCCCATCAGCTGTCTTGCCTAATTCTAGGACAATAAATGTATCAACTTCAAAGATTATTCCATTCCCTCGGTCCGATTGTGTTTTGGGACGATTCATTTGAAAGAATCTGGTTTAGGGTTTTGATATTTCAAGATCAATTTGATGGTTTGAGGAATTGTTTAGGTGAGATCAAGGAGGACAAAAAGTTATATTTGTTGATCAAAGAAATAGAGTACGAATATTGGATTTGTGGGATTAGGGTTGATGGGTTTACACAGAACAAGGAAAATGAAGCAAATCTGTGTTCTAAATATCGAAAAATTGTCCATTTCTAACGTAATATTTTATATTTTCACTATTGACTTAATAAGTAATATATTAAATTAAATATTTTAATAATCACTTTAACTTTTTAATTATCAATATAGCTTCATATTTTGCTTAATTGTAAAATTATTTTCGGTAATTAATGCATAACTTCAAAATTTCCGTCCATGTACATTATACTAATATGTCTTTTTACGTATATTTTATTTTATAGATTAATTAAACTATAGAAACTATATGAATGAAAATAAATATAATTATTTTAATATAATCAACCGGTTGTGCTTCATAAAAGCTAGATGGTGCCACAAATGTTAGCACTCTTACCGTTTGTGAAAGCTCGATTGGTTTATGTTGACATGGCCTTCTAGTTACTAATAATGATAGTTGATCCATAATGACAAGACTCTTTGTAGATCTCAAGTGCATACGCCAAACATAGTCTTGACATGAAGTACTGATTTTTTTAGTGGTAAAGACATTATTTTCCCATTGGTCGTGGAAAATTTATTGATGGAGCAAGAATCTAGTCGAGGTATTGGCTGCAATCCTCAATTGTGACTCCATTTTCTCCAAACGACCATGTCAAGGAAGAAACTTTGTTAGAACAAGAATGGTTCACACAAGTCATCTAGGATTTTGATGATAACAAAGTATTGAAGAACAATTGAATATTAACATATGTTCAAGTGTGCAGATTTAAGGACAAGTCTATCATAAAGAATGAACATATGAAGAGCATCAGAAGGAACATGATAAGTTTAGAAGACTATGGTAGAAGATCTAAAGGAAGGTCAACCAAAAAGTCAACGTCCTTAGAAGAAGGATGCCTTAGAGAAGCTGGAGAGTTATCTCAACAGATTCAGTGTAGGACATCAGACTCAGAATTCGACTAGTATAATTGGATATGAGGGACCCAAAATCCATGTAAGCTTTGTCTTATTATGTGATTTATCCCTATCATAGTATTCGATAGAGCAATTCTTTTGTCTTCTTCTGTCTACATGTGCAAACAGACAAAGGACCTCAAGAACAACGAGAATGCGATGGATAATTCTTCCTTCAACAAAGGAAATTCAAAGGATATTTCAACGGAATTATTCATATCAAGTAAAGGGTCAATGTTGTTGACTGAAGCTTCTCAACAACTCTATTTGCGCTTGCACTCTTCTAAAACATCTCTAAAATTACTACCTATATAAGAGCTGAAAACCTGAAGAAGAAGTAACAAGACTCTGTTATTTTTCTATGCCATTACTCTGTCAAATCTAATAGCGCAAAACACTTAAGATTTTAGCTTTGAAGTTCATATCTCATAAATCCTAAAGAGTCTGTTCATTTGTTCAGTTTACACTACCAATGTTAAATCCAATGTAAGAGCAAATTAATTTTTTTTACAGTTGTGTAAACATTTTAAAAAGTCTCTCGCCTGCGTGCTTTAGCATATAAATCTCTTGGTGAAACCTTGAGCACCTAGGAGTCTCAGCCAGTTGTGATTGAGCAAGGGAAAGTCTTAAGAAGTTGTGCTTAAGCAAAGGGGAGTCTTTTGGAGTTGTCCTTGAGTAAGAAGTCTTTAGGTAGAGTCCTAGAGCAGGAAGTCTTTAGCAGTTGTGCTTAAGTATAAAATTCTCTAGCACTTGTGCTTGAGCATTGAGAAGTATATTGGAAGTGTCCTTGGGCAATTTGAAATCCATAGTGATTATAGTGAAATACTTTTGAAGTGCAAGGAGACTGGACTACTCCTTTGTTGTGGGAGGATCCAGTATAAAATTGCTTTGTGTCTG
>Ga0315913_1008008_pt1 | contig 12576 bp, 1 predicted proteins | sample MpolsnodulesMG_FD_207736 | JGI IMG/M metagenome (GOLD analysis project Ga0315913, IMG submission 207736) | Medicago polymorpha root nodule microbial communities from Los Angeles, California, United States - small nodules | ecosystem: Host-associated > Plants > Roots > Nodule | place: USA... | reverse complement strand
GGATACATTCTATTAAGATTCCTATCTAGGCACCAAGTCCAACAAAAAAAGAAGAAAATTGGTCATTCTATTAGTATTAGTCCCATAGAAGCACCAAGTAATGCTCCAACAAAATTTCCAACAATTGATAAATGATTCAAGAGCATCGTTCTTGCATCATAGTGTAATTTTAACCTTATTTTTTTTACAGCTACACACTGTAACTTCAGTGGAGAGTGTGGTGATGATGCAGTCCTTGTTTAGCCTGAAGGTTCTTGTTTAGGAATTGAACTTTTTTTTTTTTTTTTTTTACAATAATAAAACGATATTCATTCATTCAAATTGATAGAATACATCAAAATCAACCTCGCTAAAAACGTAAAGGGTGAATCTGCGAACAAACTCACAACATCCAAGTTAATAACATACAATGACAAAATGTGTACAAACAATATGATAAAATCTAAATCACCAGAAAACCCATACTTCTGGATCTGCCACATTGACGTCTAAATCATTGATCGAATTTGTGATTGACTAAAGCCGATCTTTCAATATGAACCAAACGAAGACGCAATAAGATGCGGAATCAAACAACGCCGCACAAGACGACGAACAACACAACGCCGCACTCAGACGACGAAATCACTTATTTAGATTGAAATAAGGGGAAAAAAGATGCAGAGAAGTGATTCTATGTCAAAAAAATGACCTAAAACAACCCCTCCTCGACGAGCGAAAGATAAAGAAAACGTAGAGTGAAGTTGGAGTTTCTCTCACTAAAAACCAGGGCTGGCTTGCTTATTATCTTGAGCTTTAAAATCTTAGAATGTTTTATGGTTCTTAATTAGAATAAATTATGCATTTGTCAAAGGCTTAAAGGGGGTTTATTAAATTTAGTAGGTTGGTAATTCTTTGTATACATGTTTTATTCAGGTTCCAATATTCAACTCATATTTCATTTTAGTATTGTTAGATAACATTGATTGGTTATTCATGATAGAAATCTTTTCATTCTTTTTAACTTGTGAAGAAATAAAGTTGCTAACTAACAATCAAGGACAATGTTCTCACCTTAATTTTCCATTTATGTATAGATTATATTAACTAGTGACCTTATTTGCATATGATTGACTTTGTTTTTTTCTTCTTTTAGGTTCACTTCACTGGAGATAGTTAGTTTTATTCGAGACACTGTTGTACACTAAATGAGCATCGTTTTCTCAGCAAGAATTCGAATCCTGATTTAGCACATTGTGGGATTCTAACCCCTTTTGCTGGTTGGTATAGTAACATGTAAAATTGTTAGTTAATCTAGAGTTGTTTATCCATTAATTAAAGAACTATAACCATGGGCAAGCACATTAACAAGTTTTCTTATAAAATATACATGATAAGGTAAACAAGTTTTAATTCTTATAGGCACTTGTTAGCCTAACAATTGGATAAATGCTTGCAAGTAGTGAAAAATAAAAGGAAATTTTTTTCATGATCCTCTTATTTAGCCTCTGCAGCATAAAGAGCTTTGATTTCCTCGATATCATCATAGCTACCAAGAAATATGGGAGATCTTTCATGCAATTTTGTTGGAACTAAATCAAGTGCCTGATAGTATAGAAGATTTATTAGTTCATTGGAAAAATTATGCTTCATCATACTTTAAAACCATATAGATAAAGTAGTAAAACCATACAACAGGGCACATTGGATGAGTTTTAAACTTATAAGAACATCTACGATGGTGAGTGTTTCACCTATTTAACATCAAGGTAAATAGACACCTCCGTGGAGCAAATAAACATGGTGTTTGCAAAGAAAGGTGGCTATGGGAACACCCTCTCTCTTCTCACTTTGTTGAAATTTAGTGATTTAGAGTTATCAATTGGACCAATAAAGTAACTTTTGTCAGGTGCTGCGTTCGAGAGATCAAGTGTTTATTCAATATTAATATTAAAAATTTGTAAAATTGATGATGGTCTAAGGAATCCAAAAGACGATCATTATTAGACATTTATTAAATAAAAAATATTATATGCAGGCACCTGTTAGCTTCTGATTTAGTGAAATCTGATGTAAAATTCGATCACAGACAATCTAGTATAGTTGCTCACAGCTTGGCTACGGTAGTTCCATGTTATACTTGTTTCCATACTTTTATTGAAATCTCATCATGTATCTCTACTCTTATTATGAATCAAATGCACTAAGTTTATTTTCATAAAAAGAAAAAATTTTCAACACACATTTTTTTATTGGTTAAGGGTCCGTTTATTACAATTTCTATTTGTAAAAAAACATTTTTTAAACGAAACAATTGCTTTTAGAAGTTTGCATATTTTTTTACATATTTAACGAAAAATGCGAACCTAAAGAAAAATATATATAAAACATGCTTAAAATGAGAAGTTGTTTTGAATAGCTTCTCCATAAAACTGTTTCTGATTTCCGATTTGTTTTAAAAAATGATTTTTACTACACTAAACAAACACAATTTAACGGATATATTTAAAAAAAAAAATCTAAAAATTAATCAGTAAAGATGCATTACCCTTTCCTTGCCCGTGAAAGCCTGACCTCCTGCCTGTTCCATCAAGAAGGACATTGGGAACACTTCATACAATACACTGCATTCAAAATATTAATTAAATTAAGCCATTAAAATTAAAATAATTAGACCAAATAAAAATTATATTAACTTAAACATTGAGGTTGAATTTGACATACCGAAGTTTTCCATTTGGACTCTTTTTGTCAGCAGGGTACAAAAAGGTACCTCCATATAGCAATGTACGATGAACATCAGCTACCATACTGTTTAATGTACAAAAATATCATAAGATGAAAAAAGATGTTAAGACTTGAATAAACTTTTTTTTTAGAAGAAAATGCTAAAAAAACTAACTATTCAGCTTAAACTATTGTTTAAAAACTATAAAGTAATACAAAGGACAAACTAAAACAAGTATACATCACACTGGTCCGAGTGAAACTGAACTCAAATCTCTTAAGTAAGGTCTCGGGTTCGAGTCTTGTGGATAAAAAATGTGGTTGGGACTTGGGATCGGAGACCCCACTAAAAGTTTTCAGTCAGATTCCACGGCAGAGATTAGTCATCGGTAAAGTCGGTGGATACTTTGCACCAATAAGAAGGTTGTAAAAATAAAACCAAGTGTATAGAGTAGAGACTTTAGTCCAATGGTTCAACTTTTGTGGGCAATACACTTCTTATGCTTGAAATCTAATGAGGAATATATACACTCTTCACTAATGTGTCTGTTCACACAAAGTTCCAAGTGTTATGATCAGATCACATGTAGACTCAAGAAGCTGAAAAATGGTTCCACACCAAAGCATGAAAACTCATATGAAAGATGATTGATGATTTTGGTGAAACTAGGAATTCTATGTTAATGAATGTTGATTAAAATAACCATTAATACTATTATAGAATCTAGTACTTTACACAGTCTACAGCTTGGTGCAGTTTTCTGAGTTCATAATCTCTCTGGTTAGCTAATGAAAACAACTTATAGCTTGTAGGAAAACAATCTAACTATTTTATCTTTGGTTATAGAAATAGCTTATACATACGCACTTATCGTGATACTTATGCTATAAAATGCAAATCAAGTTTTTTATCCAAACAGGGCCTAATACAAGGGCAGTAAGCATGTTAGACTCTTTCTAGGGTTGAGAATCTGTAATAATACCTTCCAATATATCTTAGAGACTTTGCTGGTGAACCATCTGTTGGAAACTTGCATTTCTCCACATAACTGTAGTAAAGAAAAACAAATTACAGCATTGTTAAATTTTCAATCTTAGTGCTTGAAAACATTATAACATTACTGAATTCAGACGTACGCAGCAGTAGGACCATCCCAGTTCTTGGCGTTCCCTTCGTTCACTGAATAAATCTTGCCTTTCTTTGGGATCTGCAAAGAGAACAAGACACTAACAATTAACACAAATGGTGTTGATATTCAGGATTTTATACTCTATTTGAATATTACACTAAGTTTGCATTAAAAATAGGTAAATATCAATAGAGGGCAGAGGTCAAGCTCTAAGCAAATACTGGTTTCAACCAAACTAGGATAAAAATAAGGCAAATTCTACATTGGACCAATTCGATATGTGATCCACCATAGACCGGTACTTGAAAATCGTTCCAAACTCCAAAATCGACAGACTGCCTTCTAAAAGTAGAAGCTCAGAAAGTTTCTTGCCCTCGTTGCTCAGACGGTGACTTAACTGGCGTCAGTTCAATAAAAAACAAGGAAAAGCGGAAAGGCGTTGTGCAAACTCAACTCATATTTGTTTTTCCTTGAATTTGTCGAACTGACACCAATCAAGTCGCCATCTTAGCAATAAAAGATGAGGACTGTCAGCTTCTACTGCCAATTGGCGTATTCGATGGTTGTTAGAGTTCCGAGTGATTTTTAAATACTGGTCTACCATGGACAACCTATTAAGGCAGTCAACTTTAGACCCCACCTCAAAATGAGCATGTTCGTATAACCTAATCATATCAAGAGAAAATAACAATTATAATAATGATCCATAAGTTAGCAGAATATTACCTTAATGTCAGGGTGAGTTAGGATAAACTCGCCAAGAGAAGGGTCAAGGGTGAAACCATTAACACCACTTCCAGTGGTTATCACAAACTGCAAATCAATAGATCTCGAATTGTGATTGAGTAACTAAGCATTGTAATTTTAGAATGAAGACATAAAAAATCGCGATCAATGAATAAGGATACGAGTTTATTAATATTATTATACCGTGCAAGAGCTTCCGTACATGCAATAACCAGCTGCCAACATGTTCTTCCCTGGTTGCAGGACATCTTCTATGATTGGTTCATGGTTATCTTTCATCATATAAATCCCAAAAATCTGCATAATGTTCAATTGACACCGGAAGTATCCGGTTAGTATGGAATATCAATCCTTCTACACATAACAACAGGAACAGTAACAATAGTCATAGTAGAACAAAATCTATGAAGCACCGAAACAAACACTAGACATGAAACTGATACATTGATACATGTAATAATTTGAGTAAATGAAAGTAATTTAATGTAACCACAGATCTAGGTGTCATGCCAGTATCGGACACTGTCACATGTTGACCACCAGACATACATGCCTTCGGTATGAAGTGTCGGTGCTACATAGATGCAAAATTGCAAGAGAAATTTTAGTAGGGATTAGGATCATACAGTTCCAATGGAAACACCACAATCAATGTTTGAGGAGCCATCCAATGGATCAAAAACAACACAGTACCTGAATTATACGAAATAAAAATTCATATTTACCAATCAGACTAGAAAATCAAAGTGAAATCTCCCTCGAAGGTTTTAAACTGTCAACATCATGTCATGCGACACAATGCTTGACGATGTAAAGTACAAAGTAAATACAACTGATGCAGTCACAATTTTGATCACAGTGCATATTGCAATTCAATCGAAACCTTGATTACAACAGAATCTGATGGCCACAATGCAACCGTGACAAAATCGCTACTGCAACTTAAAACCTTCTTAGAGAATATATGGGAAAAATTGACACTACTAAAGAACAGAGAGAGTGAACAACTTTCCGCGCTGCTTAGGCTCCACGAATATTGCATCCTCATCTTCTTCAGACACCAAGATGCACTGTTAAAACATCATATCATCATCAGCAGCCATTAAACTCAGTTGTTAAATACCAAATGATTAATCACTTACTGTTCTGCCACTGCTTATCAAAGCCTTGCAAAACACCTCATTGGAAAGAACATCCAGCTTCTTCTGCTCTTCACCCTTCATTCCAAACAATAAAGAAAGATAAATTAAAAATGACACCAAATAGTTAATGTGTGTTTGATTTCAATATCGAGTGTCCAAATTGATTTCATCTTAGTGTTTCTAATCGCAGATCGCAAAATCTAGTGTTCTGCTCAAATTCCGCTACAGAACATTACTATTTCATCTCTTAACAATTAATTTAGTAAGATACTGACTTTTGATTACCATCATCAATCAAAAGTGATTTTATATCCAAACCTCCATTTCACTAACCATCATGAAAAAGTAGTATTTTCTCAAAATTGAAAATTTTACACCAAGTGCTAAATCAAATTTGATTTTAAAGTAAAAATATTCTTACATATATTATTTCACTGAAAACTGAATTTAATCAAATCGATGTTATAAAATCAAGTTCTTTAAAAATCACTTTCAGTGAACCCACATCCAACCAAAAATTGAGTTATTTTGACTTCTAAAAGCAATAAAGGAAAGAAAGAAAGAGACATACACTTATAGTTTGTTTGGGAAACACTAACCTGAACATTGGTCTCTCCTGCAAGTCCAATGAGCTTAGCAAGACCAGCCTACACATATAACAAAATCTCATAACTTAATATATCATTAACATCTCATTATCATCATCAACATAACTAGAAATTGCAGGTGCAATCACAGATTCACAGTTCCATTATTGCAACAGTAATGTCTCAATCAAGACTTCAATGTGACCACAATTAAAATCTTGGTTGCAAATTATATTATACTATTACTGCCACAACTACACTATTCAAAACATAAAACACTTTTTGATGTCTCTGCAACTACAACTAATCTTCAACTACTAGCATAAATTTTGTGAGACTTTTCAGGGGAACATATGAAAACAGCTTCTGACTTTTCATTAGCTGTGTTCGACTTACTTTCATAAGTTCTCCAAAATAGCTTATATGAAAACAATTTTTATTTTATCTTTTTGTTACTAAAATAGCTTATACATAAGCGCTTGTCATGATAAGCTCTTATGTTAAGTGGTTTATCCAAGTGATTGGGAGAACTTGAGTTCGATTTTTTAGTGGAACAATTTTTGGCCAGATTTTACTTATCTCCCAACCAAAATCCGAATCACTAGGCCCGCTTGTCAAAGAAACCAGGGTGTTAATACCAAATAAAATTAAGTTGTTTATCCAAACAAGGCCTTAGCCAATATGTTTGGTACTGAATGCGGAAATGGCTCGATCACCGCGATTCCAAACACAAACTTAAAGTCTCCACAACAACGTTGCAACAGTAGATTGGCAGCTTAACCGCAACCACAACAACAATGTAAAACCATTTTTTATGTCTCTTCAACCATAATTGTATATCAATCACAGACACATACAGAGACACCAGACACGACGTAAACACTAACACGTAAAAATTAAGAAAATAACATTTTAGTGTAACCATATATTGGGGCGCGCGCCAAATACAATGAGTGTCCATGCTCCATATCAAACTTATTTAATCATACAATATCAAAGATTACAACACTACAACCACAAAATGAATCTTGATAACAATATTCCCATATTTAATGAAGCACGGATACAAACAAAGACACCGGACACGACATAGACACTGATACTCCAACACTGTTGATAATTTGATAATTTGAGAAAATCACATGATTCAGTGTAATTACATGTGTTGGTGTCAGACACGACCTAATCCGAGAAGTGTTCGTGCATCATGTTAAAACACTTTTAGATTAGTTATGAAACTTACAATTGTGATCATTGGTGACCTTGAGCATGGTAACTCAAAATCTCATATTACGTAAGTGCAGAAAACCTATGAAAAATGAAAACAAAACCAAAAAAAAAGTGAAGGTACCTTACCTTGTTAACAGCAGAACAAACAAATTTGCAACCAAGAACAATGTTATTAAGCAAGATGGTGAAATCTCCACGTGATTCAGGATGCTTAGACTGTTCATTCAACACAAAACGTGTTATGGTCATCAAGTCTGTACGATGTGCATCTGCGCTGTGGTCCATTTTCGATGAATCTGAATGAATGAGTGAATCGTAACTGAAACCAATCAACTACGTACGTACCAAATTCTTTAGATATATATGTGTTCGTGCGTATTGCTAGTACTATTAATTTTCTTGTATTAAAAAGTTGTATATTGTCAATGTAAAAAATTGTACGCCGTGCCATGTCTATTAGCTCAGATTGACAAAATTGTCGAAATTGTTAGGTCGTACACATCGTAGTTTGAACCCCTAGTTATAGGATTGATCGATTTTTAATGGTTATTGTCATTTCGTCTATTTATTTTCAGAAAGAATCAGCGGTTGTAGGGGATAACTTAACTTGTGTATTGTCAAATTTAATAGTGTTATGTTGCACGTTTTATTTGGGTTTGAATCAAGAATCTTGTAGTTGTATGTGAGTTTCAACAATGTTTGCTAATTTGTTTATGGACCAAAAAGAACTCTTAAGATTAATTTAGAGTTTGTGTAAAACTTTTTATATGATCAACATACCATAATTGTATATGTGTTTTTAAATAGGCTTAATAGCTGGTTTCGCCCCCTAACTTTCACGAAGTTGCGATTTTGACTCCTAAGAAAAAAAACTACAAAACCGCCTCATAAGTTTTGCATTTGTGCCAGTTTTGACCCCCAATGTCAATTTTTGGCAAAAAAAATAAATAACACTTGGCACCTCACTTGGGGTGCCATGTCAGCGTATACCGAGTCAAAATTGATCTTGGGGGCAAAAACTGCCACAGATGCAAAACTTAGGGGGCGGTTTTGTAGTTTTTTTTCTTAGGGGCCAAAATCGCAACTTTGAAAAAGTTAAGAGGTTAAAACTGCTATTAAGCCTTTTAAATATAATTATAATTAAATTTAACTTTTTTTTTTAGGAAAACTCTAAATATTTTTAATGATTTTGATTGATAATGTAGAGCATGATTTGTTTGGTCATAAGGATAAATAAAAAGATTTAGGCACACACTTCAAAATATATTTATTTAGTTATTCAATTCATTTTTCTTTTATTCTTTTCAATCATGTGTGTGGGTCAAATAAGAGATGACCTGACAATGTGTTTATTAGTGAGTGTAATTTTTACTTTATAAGTTGATTTTGTATGGTTGTGTTAAATTCAACCATAATTTCTAAAATTGTATTAGAGCATCCTCCAAGATTCGTTGATCCACCTGTTATCAGGTTTCTTATATCGGATCATCCACCATTTATGTGCACGCTTCAGATGTTCGGTCCTGAGTGTGAAAGGGTGTGTTAAGTCTCACATCGGATAAAAGATGACTTGACAACGTGTTTATAAGTGGAACAATCCTCATCTCTAAAGTCGATTTTGTAAGGATGAATTAAACTCCAGATTCATTAAAAAACTTGTGATCAAACAAATATTTCTCGACAATGCAATTCTTTTACTCTAGGAACAACTTGGCATCACAGTCTTTTGTTCCTCAAATTGAGTCAAACAATTTCGATATAATTGATTTATATCTTACAAATGACATTAACATATTTATATTTTAATGAAATATCACATATGCATTATCTTTTCAATTTTTTCTGAAAAATTAATCATCTAAAACTATCTATCCAAATTCTAAACATACACAAGAGATTTCTTTTAATTTTTAATTTTTAATTATTTTAGTAAAACAATTGTATAGGATAAAGTGTAAGAGGGACCAATATACTATGTGAGGAGAAGGGGGAATGGTGGTGGGTTCGATGTTTTGGGTGATGGGAGAAGAACCAGAAAGGGATGGGGCTATCTACTTGATGAAATGACACGTGGCTTTCATAGAATCAAATACCCATTGCGTTGGATAACATTTCTGTTTTCTGTTTTCGAGGCAAAATTAACGGTTACAGCTTTTCGTTATTCTTAAATTTTATTTTTATATATTTTAGGATAATAATAAACAAATATACGATAAAAAATTCCAAAATTGTTAGATAAAATATCATGATTGTAACTCAAATATTGTCTCCTTTAACGACATCTAGTGGTATTTATAAGAAACAATTGAATATTTAGATTCATTCAATAATTTATATATTTGGTATAAAATATAGACAACATATATCAATTATTCAATGAATTTAAAAAGTTAATTGGTTTTTGAAAATAGAACCGGAAGGATCAACATTTTATGGACCTTAACCTGAGCTTGAAAAAAAGACTCATACATAATACTCTCTCCGATCACATTTATAAGCAAACAACAACTTTTTAGATACATTTAAAAATTAATGTATTTGACTTATAAATGTGACTAAACACATTAATTATTGAATGTACGTAAAAAATTGTTTTATGGCAGTTGAAATTTCAGTTATGTTGGCATCACAAGTTATTATAATATGATCTTTTTTATTTAATTAAAAAAAACTCGAATTCTAATATGATATCTCAAAACTAATGTTATGATGTCACCCCAAAACAACATGAGTCATATGCACCTCCTGTATATTATTAGTAAAAGAGAAAAGAATATATAAAAGTTTGGTTTTAGATTGGTTTCTTTTCAATTCATGTTTCAAGTATTTTAAATCATTTTTGCAGTTTGGGTTTTTAATAGGCGGTTCAAAAGTTCGGCGATCTTCTATGTATGTTATTTAGTTTTCTTGCGTTTTGTAATTTGAAAAGAGAAGAATAATAGAATATTTAGCCTAAAGGGTGTTTCTATTTATCATCTTTTAGCTAAAGTCAAGTTACTTTCCTATTTGTAGCTATTATTTTTCTATTGGTGGACGAAGGAAAAATATGTTAATTTAGCTTTCGGTTATCATGGTTGGTGACTCAACCATTTCTCTTGTGTGTGCATTGGCTAACAACGCTCTTTTCTTTTTCTCTTTTTTGGGTTGTTTGTGTTCTTTTGTAATACTTTGGTGTTTTGCTTTAGTGCATCTTGTGCTATGAGGAACACTTTGTATTGTTAATATAATTCGTTTTGACTTGTTATACAAAAATAAAAATATAAAATTGAGGGTCGAACCAAATCCAACTAAGCTAAGTAAAATGATAGGTAAACAAGATTACTCTTAGCAAGACATTTCACAATTGAAAACATTATGTGTAAAATTTGTCTTCAACACTCTTTCTCTTACAAAATTTCTTCTTCAAAGTGTTTATCAATTGTTTGATTTTTATTCAATCTTATTCTTTCCAAGTATTCATATTAGTCATATGTTTCACACTATGGCGTGCGAGTCTTTGTATGATATGCTTCCAATCACTTAAGCCCTCATTTGCTAGCAAACTCAAGTTATTAGAAGTAGAAGTTTTTAACAATTTACAACAAAAACAATATATATTTACAATAAACTAACCATATATTTATCACTAATCTCACAATTGCTTAACTTTCTGGAATGATTTTCATCTGAGAAATGCTTAAGATATTTGTCATTAGGTAAATTAAGATTCATTTCTCTAGTAAGCTATTTTTAAACTAAAATATCCTTTGATTTGTTATCAAGATTTGGTCATATTCTTTGATCATAAATTTCAAAATGACGAACTTATTTTTTCAATTTTTAATTTTTTTATAAACGAAGAGTGAGTTTAAGTATCACAAAGAGACTTTGACATATCCAATCTCAGTTAGCATCCCTAAGAAATCTCTATCTCTACCACCACCTACTCATAATACATATTTAAAAAATGGAAAAGAAAAATATGTACAAGAGAGGGTCCAAACCAAAACCCTCAAAACAAAAAGCAAGAAAACATAAGCTCTTTTCTTTTTTGTAATCATCACCAAAATTTTTAATATTAGATGCATTTCAAACATGTTTAGAAACAATTGAATTATCACCAATTTCCTCATTTTCATTTTCATGATTCAAATTTTCCAAGTTTTTGTACGGCTCACTTGATAGTGCAATTTGGGGTTGAAAACACTTGCTAGGGCGGGGGGTTATATAACGAAAATATCATTAGGACTGAAAACTTTGTTTATATTTAGGCCTCCTAATGAGATTTGGTATATAAACCCCATTTAAAACCAGTATTTCTACATACACTCCCCTATACAAATAGTTTTTGCGCCCCCTAAAAACCTAAGCTTTAGGTCGTCGCACCCCGAGCCTATGCCCAGGGTCAGTCATGTAATTCACTTGTGTGTGAGTTTTGAATGATTATTGTCATTTCTTCTTTTTAAAAAAAAAGAAGAAAAAACCTCATCTTAATTCTTAAACTTGTGAAACAATGTTATTATAATGTTCTTTTAAATAGACGAAATGCCATTAGCCAATTAAAACTTAAACAGGCGAGTGGAGGATTCTGAGATTCATACATCGACCACGACATCCGGCTTAGTAATTTCGTCATTTTTAAAGTTAAGTTAGAACTTATGAACGATGTTTAAAGTATCGAAAATGCAAACACATCCAGAATGCATCTTTTGCTGGAAGTTATATATATTGTTTTGGTGATTTTGAATTACAACTTTATTAATTTTTAATCTAAATTAATATTTTCACCTTTTAATTTTTTTTTCCGATCAAAGTAGAATGGATTTGCCATCTTCTCAAATATTGCTTTATCATATACACTTTCTGGTTTAGCATGTAACCTGTTATCCCCCCTTGTTTTCCACCATTTCGTTCAGACACATTTTCAATATTTTCAAAAGCAGTGTTTGTATGTGCAGGATTAAATAAATCTAGTTGTAAGTGAGTCTCTGTGTTTATCAGCAAACTCATTAAGAGTTTGAAGAGCAGGAGAATGAACATGTTCATCGTGTACAA
>Ga0315913_1008006_pt1 | contig 12580 bp, 5 predicted proteins | sample MpolsnodulesMG_FD_207736 | JGI IMG/M metagenome (GOLD analysis project Ga0315913, IMG submission 207736) | Medicago polymorpha root nodule microbial communities from Los Angeles, California, United States - small nodules | ecosystem: Host-associated > Plants > Roots > Nodule | place: USA... | reverse complement strand
TTTAGTCTTGTAAATGGATTTCTTTTTTTTTCATGGATAGAAAAATATGATATCCAAGATGTGTGTTAACATTAATAGAAGAAAATAACGGGAATTCGTAAATATAGTTTTTGGTTGAATTGAAAAAGCAAAAACAAGCAGCTAATGGAGCGGTATAAGCGTGCTCTTATGTTGTATTTATATATTTGAGTTGAACTATAACCTTCTTGAGCTGTAATTGTGTTGGCACCGTAAAATTGTTGCTATTTATAGTGTTTGGTTTTTTTCATCATGCGTGTGTCTGTGTGAATATGTAACAACTTCACAACATGTGACCGTGAAAAGATAACGCTGCTACTGTCGAAATGTGTTATGTTATTGAATAGACTTTGAGTGGATGAGGTTATTTATATTGGATTTTCATTTTTGGATCCAAATTAAACTTCTTTTATTATTTCTTTTAGAGGAACGGAAGGGGAAGATATCTGCCCTGAGGTTGCTTCCACTTTCCATCTGTTTACTTGTATATGTTTGATATACTTTACACTGATAAATTCGCGTATCTTTGTTATCCTTTGCAATAATTTGTTGCTTGAGTAGTCTAACATATTCCCAGGAGATGTTGAAGCATCTTTTGTGAAGTTCCGTCTACGACAACTACCTTAAGGTAGACAAAAAACAAAAACCAAATTATAAGCTAGATGTTAATGTTGGATTGAATAGCATTGTTTCTGAACTGATGTTGTAACAGAGGATACAAAAACTTTAACCCTACATGATAGAGTTAAGAGACTTCGTGAAAAGTTTATTGAGGAAACAATATATGCGACACTATATACCAGTACTAGAATAAGTATTTTACGTCTCTGTTATGCTTTCGTAAAGAAATAGTGATCACATTATGTAATTACAAAATCACGATAACTTTGTTTCTTTGGCAGCTGGTTGTTTGCAGTTTGACATGTGCATACTCCAGCAATGTGATTAATTGAATAAAGCATCAATTTAGTCCCTAAACTGTCTCTCTCTCTCTTCAATTTAGTCCCTAAACTATGAAAATATACTAAATAGTCCCTAAACTATACAAAATTCATCAATTTAGTCCCTAAAGTATATGAAAATCCATCAATTTGGCCCCCAAAATCTCATAGTCAATACCAAGGACTAAATTGATGGATTTCATAAGTTTAGGGACTATTTGTATATTTTTATAGTTTAGGGACTAAATCGGTGAGAGGCTTCAGGGACTAAATTGATGGTTTATTCTGATTAATTTCTAGCAATTCCTCGAGATTAATGAAAATTTTACTGAATTAATGAGCTTTACAATAGACCATTTGGAATATTAATTTTTATATAACAGGACAAGGGACTTGATAAATATTGTCATTTATTGAAATTTAAGCATATTAAAGAAGTTTCAATAGTAATACTATTATTTGTTCTGGGATCTGTAGTAATGAAGAACAGTCTGGATGTTGTTTGAATGTTAATGGACTGAATCTAATATAAAGAGTGATATTGTCATATAAGAAATTAGTTCTCTGTGGTAAAATGTGACGAGCTTCTTTGCTCAATTGCAGTAAGTTGTACCAAGAGACGTCTTAGAATACCATTGTAGTATGTAGAAACAACATATAATTAAGATTTGTAAAGTTCAAACTTCATGACCCTTTTAATTATGTTGTCTGTTTCTGGATCAATATGGCTGCAATGGCTTAAGTTCACTTTAGCGTAAAAGAGGATTATTTGATATGATTCATTCAAGAATAGTTTTTTAAAAAGGTAAATGCGTGGAAATAAAAATAGGAGTCTTTTTACCGTGTTTTTTTCCTTTCTGTATTTGAAAGACGAATTTTTAGCTGACCCCACCATGTGGAAAAAGGCTTGATGGTTATTGAAAATTGATGAAAAACTATTCTTACATGCAGTCTTCATTTCATGTTTTCTGTATTCTAGAGGGAAGTGGATGGCTTGGATAAAATATTGTATTATTAACTATTTGCACGCAGTGTTAAATTTTGCTTTGATGGTAAATTGGAATATATTTTAGATCAATCTCAGAATGGTTATAAATGAGTAAATGGACGAATAATGTGTAAATTAGTACCTTGCTCTGTTATTTACCTATTATTAACTTTGATTTTAGTACAGGAAGGATAGCTATTAGCATTTAAAACCTGTATTACAGTATTTTTTTTGAAACTTGACTTGATAGGATCTCTTCAATTTGTGTTAATTTGGCAGCAACGTTCTCATGTTCCAAAGTTTGGCAATTGGGAAGGCGAAGATGATGTTCCTTATACAGTTTATTTCGACAAAGCTCGGAAAAGTCGACCTGGCTCCAAAATGATTAACCCAAACGATCCTGAAGAAAATCCAGATTTAGCTCTTCAAAATTCATCTTCTGATGACGTAATTCCTCCAAAACCAAGAGTTAGTTCAGAGAATCAATCAGAAAAAGGAACGGTGAGACTAACACATAACGATCTACAAAAGAACAAGGAGGAGGGTGATGTTAAGCATTCTGTTAACTCGCCGGCTCGTCCTGGAGGTCATGGAGTAGGTTCTGCTGATAGCCGCAGAAGACCTTCAAGACAAAGTACTGCTAGCTCAGAGTACAGTGCTGAACGTTCACCTCTTCATCGCCAGGCTAAAACCCCTGGCAGAGATAGTCCTTCTTGGGAAGGAAAGAGTACATATGACAGCAGTCATGGTACACCTGGAAGATCCCGATTGAGACCGGTTAATCGAGATGATGAAATTGTTAGTTTTCTTTTCTGTTATCCCGTTTTATCACGTACTCCCTCCGTTCCTTTACAACTGATTTTTTTTTTTTGAAGTGTTGTTATTTATTGTCGATTTCAAAGTTATATGCATCATTAACTGCTATTTTGTCAATAATACCCATATCTATTTATTGTAAAGAGAGAAATATGTGCAATAAGATAATAAACAGCCAAGGGTATAATTGAAAAAAACAATTAATTTTATCAAAATCAATAAAAATTATTGATTCTCTTATTTTGTGTAAAACAACCTTAAACGCTCTTAAAAAGGAACAGAATCTTGAATATATATTACATCAGTGATTGAAATATTTATTTTTTATGCATTCGACCTTTGAATCTTTATGAAAGTTCCCTTCACAAATGATTTGAGTTTTTCTGTGTTTTTATGACTCTGATTTGGCAGCCTGATAAAAGTGCTGCTGTTCCAAAGTTTGGTGATTGGGATGAGAGTGACCCTGCATCTGCTGATGGCTATACTCACATTTTCAACAAAGTGCGTGAGGAGAAGCACGTTGCGGCTGGAAATGCACCAGGCACACCCAACGGGAGATCATATGTTATCCGAAACCAACCTGCGAATGACAAAGCTCAGGTATACTTGCAACACCTGCTTATTAAGACGTGATAAATGCTTACCATGTTGATGCTTCATCGCTTCTTGTTATTGGTTTTCCAGGGTTGCTGCTTTTTCTGGGGCAGAAAATGATTATTGAAAGTGCGATTTATATTCAAGAAGAAAAGAAGATAAGAATAGTGTTGTGAATGGTCGTGCGGCGTGTACCACTTCTATAATTTAACTCCTTTATTACGAGGGGTGTATTTTTAAAGGGTAAAGTGCGGAATTACAACTGTCAACGGTTGATATTTTAGCAATTTGATAGTGTGTTAAACACATGTTCGTAATTCATTGCAGTTAACTCGCACTTCACTCTTCAAAGTGCACACCTCACTTTAGAGGATCTAAATTCTACTCGTTTATATGTAAATATTTTAGGCTCTCTGCTAGAGGATAAACATCGCAGAAGTGCCTTTGTCTTGAATTTATATCCCACATGTACCTTCCTTTAATTTGATCATTAAGCACGTTTCGCACGCAAGATTGTGATCTTTTGTATAAGTAACTGTCACGCTTTAAATTCAATTTTTCTGTATTTATCTGAGATCTATAATATTTGTTACATAATTCTTCTATGATGACTTATGATTTGTGATTCCAGTTCTAGTTTAGTTTAACTCAATAATTCAATAACCAAACTGTATTGGAAGTGGATATTTTCTTGGTTATTGAAGATCAAGTAGGTTCTTAGATGAGTTGATTTTTTATGTCGTCAATTTGTTACCTTTATGTTCCCCTTCCATTCTTTTTCAAAACAACATTGTTAGTATGTTAATTGTTAATTTGTTAGTATTTGATGGAGGTGTAAATCGATCCCGAGACAATCTTTATCATTCCACTTCTTAACTCTTCAACTCTAACCAACCTTATATCTCATCCCTGCCATTCTTCTTTGCACCTTTAATTCTTCCAGTTGTGAAGATTAAAATTGCAAGAATAGTTTGCTTCTCCTGAGCTGAATTAAGAGACTCAACTTTTTTATTCGTGTAATTGGTGATTATTGACAATATATTTTTCTGCAACCGTCATCAGTTATGTGAATAAAAGTTGTATGAACTATATAACATAGCAAAGTCATGTGAAAAATATTGCAGGGTACAAACTAGAAGAGTACCACTAGAGTGGAATAAGTTTCAAACGCACAAACTATATTAATTCATTTTATTGGTAATCTTAGTCAAAACTTAATTGGAACAGGTTTTACTCTACTTCCAATGGGTAGACCATTTTACAAACTATTGATTTTGACCAATAAAGATCCATTCCCAGAGGATACAGTGTTAATGACTTTCTCTATTAAGCTTAGTTGTGTGGTTGTTCTTTGCTGATTATAGCTAAATCAGTCTTTCCCTCCAAATTATCGGATTTCTACATTTGTCACTAAATTTTCTTAGCAGTTTATTTTAATTTTTAAATGGTTTTTTTCTGACATCTCATAAATTGCAAGTAATTATACACATACCCTGAATTTGAAGAAACTATATAAAGGAAGGTCTCATACCTATGGAATTCATATATACCCCGTGGCCACACTAGTTTTGCCATGTGATGGCAGTACCACTATGCTAATACCTAACCTTATTCAATCCAACCACGAACGAGAGCTAGCTCATTCTCAAGCAGTAAACTTGTTATTTTACACATTAGTCTGTTATTGTCATGATAATGAAGTTACAGGTTTTAGGATAAAAGAAGGAAAGTATGATACACTAATCCCTATTTACAGGGGTACAATAAAACTCGTAAATCTAAATCATTAGGAAAGCTAAAATACAAATGAAATGATAATAATAGCAAACTAACAAAAACGAATCCTAAGAGATAATCTAAGATATAAGATACTTTAAGATAACAACTGGAGATAAATTAAGATATTGTAAGATAAGATACATGATACTTTAGGATTCAACAATATCAAACACTCGAAGATCATATACCACCAAACATCTAGCAGAGGGAACAAGTAAAGGGCCATTTTTACAGCTTCTGTATTATGCAGTCTTTGATTTGCAGAGACAGTATCTCCAATATGATTTCTCTGTGGTATGCTCGTATGCTGTTAGCATTTAGACCTTACCAATGCACAATAAGCTTAGATTGTCAACACGACAATTTCAATAAGCTTAGACCAAATGGATTTTGGTTTGCATTTCATCCCAACGTAATAGTATAGACCCAATATACTGCTCCCTCCGTCCCGGATTAACTGAGCCACTTCTTCATTTCACACGTATTAAGAAAAAAATATAAATGAAGGAGAGAGAAAAATGGTTTTAAGTGTTCTTGTTAAGTATTGATGCATTCTCCACTATCATAAATGCAAAGTGGAATATATTGAATTAGGAGTGATGAAAGTAGTATTAATTAGAGTTAAAAAGTAATTAACATTGTATTGAAAAGTGAAATGACTCAATTATTTTGGGACACTTTTTTTTGCAAATGACTCAGTTATTATGGACGGAGGGAGTATAACTTATATTGTAAAGTATACAAAAATATCACCTTCAATTTCAACATGCAACATCAAGACTTTGGGAGAAGTCTATTACTCCCTCCGTCTCAGAATAATTGTCTATAAAGCTATTTTTCTTTTTCTCAAAATAATTGTCACTTCAGAATACCAACGCAGCATTTATTATTTTTTTCCATTATTATATCCTTATTTATTGAATTTCATCCAACTTAATTACTCCACTGACTACAATTAATAATGGTGTTTTAATAAGTGACACTAATTTTACCATCATAATCAACACAATTAATCATTTCCTTAATAATTGTGCATAAACATGGATATTAGAACAGTACTAGTTTGTACTTAATGCTGTAGTACGAGTACAAAAGCAATGTCAGCATGCACCATCAATACTTTGATCTATTATTGGAACAGTACTAGTTTGTAATTATGTTGTAGCACGTGTACAAAAGTATGTCATATTGTCAATCACCATATATTTCACAAGTCACAAACAAGACATTCTATAAAACACCTACAAAGACCATTCTTTTACAGTATGTTTGGATCCACGTTATGTGGGATTTTCTCACATCCTCATGTTAATTCAACATGGATTTATAAAAGTTGAAAATCATGGAGTCAGTGCACCGTGCAGTGACACCGTGCATCTTTAATTTTATGAGCACTGGCTTAGTTGTGAATGCAGAAAACAAAAAATAGTTACATGGGACTAACATCAAGACCTATACCTCCACACAAAAAAGGGATTCGACTGAATAACTGCACAAACCCCTATTGTGGTTTAAATCCAAACAAGTTTAATTTGTTTAATAAATTCAGAAACAAATCTTGCTTCCAGAGATCACCAAATGCACTTGTCAGATTAATGCAAAGAAATGTCTGGAAATTCTTATCTCAAACGGGTATGAAACTATCCAATTTTGTTGAAACGATGAGATCAGAACTTGACACATAAACTAAACGAAGTAATTTGGCAAGATATGCATATGTAAATTCTGTTTTGAAGAAATAAATTCAGTGAGTAATGGAAATCTGCAAAGAAATAGCTCACATTCATACTTCTAAAGCTCTTGAAATTATATAAATAACAAGATCATACAAGAGAAAAAATGTGATGGGTGTGATCTAGGTGAAGGGTGTGTAAAACTAGAGAAAATAAAAGTAAGAAAATCATGGTTATTGAAAACTTGGTTGGTAATGTTACTATCCAACAAAACAAAGAGAACACTGATAAACACAAGACCAGAAACATACTAATCTCAGTCAGAAGATTTGAGTATTCTTGTAGAACAAGAAAAACACCTAGAAACAATTATCACATGATGATTGGACTTCAGACTGCATCTGAACTGAATCTATCCTTGTGAACTTTCAATACTTCAAAAGCAAAAACAAATAAATTCTAAAACAACAGTTCATCTTCAAAATTACATTCTAGCACCGTTAATTTGATATGTAAACTTCATCTAGGAAGAATTCACAATTTCAACATCACTTTGAAATTGTAATGATAATATGTTTACATGAAAGTAACAAGTCAACAAATCAGAAGGTAAATGGAGTAAAACACTGCAAGTACAATTTAAAACAAGAGTATAAATCATAAAAATCAAAGACCCCAAGATCATAGACCAAACATCTAGCTACGCTGCTATGGAAATGGAAACTTCTATCAAAGTAAAAGGCCAATTATACAGTTTTGTCTTCTGTAGTATTATGCAGTCTTTGGTTTCCAGACACATATAGCCAATATGATTTCTCTTTAGAATGCTGTTAGCATTTAGACCTTACCAATGCACAATAAGCTTTAGACCAAAGGGATTTCTGTTTACATTTCATCCCAACATAACATAATAGTATAAATCCAAAATACTATATAACTTATATATAAAAATGTCAATTTCAGTGTCAACATGCACCATCAAGACTTTGATCTATTATTGGAACAGAACTACAGTGTGTACTTAGTGTTGTAGTACGTGTACAAAAGCAATGTCAACATGTACCATCAAGACTTTGATCTATAACTAGAACAGTACTAGTTTGTACTTATGTTGTAGTACGTGTACAAAAGTAAGTCAAATTCTCAATCACCATATATTTAACAACACTTTTTTTTTTTATCAGAGGGGAAACTAAAGCAACAAAGGTAGAAAACTACAAACACATCCTAATCATGCCACATGCATCGGCAATGCCATTTGTTTAACAAGACATTTTATACAGCTAAGAAGTTCTTCATGATGCAAAACACAGGACAGATATTTATGGTAAGTATGTTTGGATCAATGTTATGTGGGATTTTCTTGCATCCCTATGTTAATCCAACATGGATTTAGTAAAAGTTGGAAATCATAGTTAGTGCGTTGTGCAGTGACACCGTGGTTATTTAATTTTACAAACACGGACTTAGTTATGAGTGCAGAAAACGAACAGCAAAAAAGTTACTTGGGACTAGCATCAAGACCTATACATCCACACAAAAAGGGGATAGAATCATAGAACTGAGTAACTGCACAAACCCCTACCTTGGTTCAAGTTCAAATCCAACCAAGTTTAGTTTGTCTGATTAGTTCAGAAACTAATCTTGCTTCCAGTGATCAGCAAATGCGGTTGTCAAAATAATACAAGGAAATATCAGGAAATTTTTCATCCCAAACAGTACAAAACTATCAACTTTTGTTGAATGGATCAGAACTTGAAACATAAACTAAAGGATCTAATTTGGCAAGATGTTCATCTGTAACTTCAGGAAGAAGTGGAGATCTATAAGGAAATAGCTCACACTCACTTCTGAAACTCTTGAAGTTATTAAAATAACATGATACAAGGGAAACAATGCAACCTGTGAGGGTGTATAAAACTAGAGAGAAAATAAAAGAAAATCAAGGTTATTGAAAACTTAGTTCGTAAAGTTACTATCCAACCAAACAAAGAGAACATTGATAAACACAAGACCTGAAACATACTACTCTCGGTCAGAAGATTTGAGTATTCTTGTAAAGCAAGAAAAACACCTAGAAACAATCATGACATGATGATTGGACTTCAGACTGCATCTGAACTGAACCTATCCTTATGAACTTGCAATATTCAAAATCAACCATGAATTAATTCTATAACAATAAGTCATTTTAACATTACATTCTAGCACTGTTAATTTGATATGTGAACTTCATCCAGGAAGTATTCACCATTTCAACATCAATTTGAAATTGTAGTGTTAATATGTTTACATGAAGTAACTACTCAACAAATCATAAGATGACCGAGGTAAAAACAGTGTAAGAGGTACAATTTAAATTGAGGATGCTATAAATCATAATACAATAAACTAAGATAAATGAAATGAGTCATCAAGTTCAGTACAGCATCAAAGTTTCTCAGTCAACTTAACCATGAAAGAATTAACTGCTTTAGATTCTAACACAATCCAAGAAGACTCAAACAACTCATGGAAAAACTCACTGTCAGAGTCCTCAGCCGCACTTCTAAACGCAACCCCAAACGCATTTCCTTGAGCAGCAGCCAAACGAGGCCTCCCACAAACCCCAACAACAAGAACTTTATTTGGTTCCTGAGACATACAAGCACAAATCAAAGGCTTCATCCTCGCACCCTTTTCTCTTAAAGCATCCATTAGAAAATAACAAAACTTAGTCAAAGCTTGAGGATACCCCAACAGTTTAGAATCCGCAGATTCGTCAAGCTTCAACCATCGAAACTTCCTTCCACTTCGAATATACCCGTTTTTCATAATCGCAAGACTTCCCTGCCTCAAAATCGCCCTCTGAACCTTAATAGCCTTTTGCATCCCATCTTTGAGTTTATCAACATTGTTCAATGAAAGTGCATCAAACGCCACATTAAACTGCATTGAAGCACACGAACCATCCGAATTCACAAATGATTCCAAAAGCGCAGTCACGCCATAAACAACATCAGCAGCCGAAACCCTAGAACTGTAACCATGAATCCTCAAAAACCCACGATAATAAAAATCAGTAAGTCCATATTCCGGCAAAAACTTCTCAAACTCACCCTTCATCTTCCGTTTCACCTCAACATTCATATACTGAAATTTCTGCTGACAATCCGACAACGCAAACCCCATCCTAGCCAACAACAGTTTCAACTTCTTCATCCCGTTATCACTCCACGTCTTCAATTTAGTCGCAATATACGAACTACAAAGCATCGAATCAAACAAATTCCACTCCTGCAACAGCATCAGTTTCGGCTCATCCTCATAAGCAATCCTCGACGAATTCGGTGCCCTAATCTTCGTCCCATCTTTCAAAGTAACTGAATTCACCGCATCCAAATTCCCAGAACTATTAATATACTGCTCCAACTCCATAACACCATCACTATACCTCTCATCACTCAACCTATCGTGCACAAATTGATCGGTTAACGCCACACACGCTAACCAAAGCAATTCATCGGTATTCCTCCTCAGAAAATGAGCTAGCTCATACATCAAACACCCTGAAGGCTTCCCATGAAACGTCCCCAATCCATAATACTCTTTCTTCGCCTTCCTATACATTTTCACCGGATCTTGACGCTCTTCTTCTTCATCTCCATCTCCATCTTCAGAATTGGAATTTCTTTTTCTCTTTCTTGATTTTTTACCGGATTCAGATGAATCTGAATCCGAATCAGATTCGGAGTCAGAGTCATCAGACTCAGACTCCGAATCAATAGTAGTGGAAGCATTAGCAAGAGCAGTAAGAGGAAAGTCAAAATCATAAGCGAGATCCGCTTGTTTTTCATCTTCCTGAGTAAAAAGAACAACAACAGAATCATTCTGGTCACTAAGATTATGAAGATGAATCGGACGGTGACTATCGATAACGAAGATAGTAGCATAAGGACCTAAGTTAAGTATTTTGCGAAGATCTTTATGAGAGCCCCAGTTGATTAAAACAATGGAGGTGTGGTTAGTGTTTTGGGGGGTGGGTTTAGCATAATTATGAATTTCGCGGAAGGAGGAAACGGGGTAAGATGCGTATTGAATTGAATCGGATTCGAGAATACGGAAAAGGGTTTTGAGTGCGCAGAGGGAATCGACGTCGGAGGTTGAAGGGAAAATGAGGACGGGGGATGTGGTGGAAGAAAGTTGGGCGGATTGACGGAGTTTAGTGTAGAATGAATCGACTCTGTGTTCTCTAACCATAGCGATAATTGAATTGAAGAAAGAAGAGGATTGAGAATTGAATGAATGAAATTATTTTTATTAGGTTAAGGTTGTGTTTTGTTGGGGAATTTGAATTTGAATTTGGATTTGGGGTAATTTCAGAGTTATGAAGAATGGGAAAGTTCGAAATTTTGAGGAGGCGCGGCGTGAAAATTTGGCGGTATTGTTGTGATTTTTTTGGATTTGGATTTGGATTTGAATGAAAGTGATTAATTGAAGATTTTGACACGCGGTGATGTAATTTGATGAGGGAGGGGATATGGTGTGGAGGGATGTATCGTAAGGGAATGGGTATGATCTTGGATTGACTATGGATCGTGCTCTTCAAATTTTAACTCGTTTTAGTTTTTAGTAATTGTTTTTAATTTTTCTTTGACAAGATTTTTTTTTTGGAGAGAACTTTGACAAGAATTTTAGTCGTAGTTAATAATAATAAAAAATAAATCAGGCTCTTAAAATTCAACCTGTTTTTTTTTTAATAAATGAACTCGTCTCCGTCAAAAATAAAATACAAATTGAACTCATTTTAATGAAGAATTATAAGGTGTGTTTAGCCTTTTAAAAAATAAGAAACATCCCTTCAAAAAAAATAAAAAATAAGAAACATGACAAGACAAAAATTGAAATTTTGTGTGTCACTGAACCACAGCACAACTTCTTGTTGTTTTAGATACAAATTGTCTAAAATATTAAAATAATTTTTTGTTCATCAAAAAACATTGTACAAGACAAAAAAAATTATTCAATACCTTAAAAATTTGTCATGTGTTGTTATGTTGAATACTTACCTAAAACATATTCAAAATAAGGCTTAAATTCAATTTTGATATTGTATTGTTTTTAACGTGAATCAGGTATTTTTACACACAATTGTAGAAATTAATTCCTGAAATCGTATAAAATTGTAGTGAATGAAAAAACAAAAACCTGTTATGGATATAAACCTCTCTTTCAAAATATTTAACATTTTCGTATTCATATGGCCGGATGCAATTATGTCAAATCTTGAGCTTGTTTCATTCTTTGCTTAGACACACCATTTTTTTAAATTTCCAATAGCAAATAAATTATGATAGACTCATATTTTTTTAGGCTACAATTTTTTTCAAGTTATATTATTACCCATTTATTATGGTTTATAGTTTATACTCTCCCTCGTATATACAGTTTATGCTTTCCCTCGTGATGGATATTGAGACATTGAAATTCATCAATTTTTTAAGAGTACTACTCTTTACCCAATCGATTTTGCTCATTCTCAAGTGAAATGATCAAAATGTCTTTGCGTAACTTAAGTTACGCCGGTGTATAATTTACGTGAGTTAACTCACGCTAATGTTAATTTACAAATACTGGAGCGTGAGTTAACTCATGCTACATAATATGCAAATTTTTTTCGAAATTAAATAATTATTCAAATGGTAATATAAATAATATCAATGCTAATAATATAAATGTTAATATAAATTCTCAACAATTACATAAAAAAACCTCATTTTATTAATACTTTG
>Ga0315913_1008001_pt1 | contig 12582 bp, 5 predicted proteins | sample MpolsnodulesMG_FD_207736 | JGI IMG/M metagenome (GOLD analysis project Ga0315913, IMG submission 207736) | Medicago polymorpha root nodule microbial communities from Los Angeles, California, United States - small nodules | ecosystem: Host-associated > Plants > Roots > Nodule | place: USA... | reverse complement strand
TGTAATTTTCTTTTTAATTATAGCAGAGAGAAGATGGAAGCTAACTAGATATAATGCATTTCCAAAAACACTGAAAATAATGTTTTAGAATTTTTCAGAATTAGAAAAAAGATTCGACTATTTTTATAATGCATTTTAAATACATCAATAATTCTAATGTTTATTTTATCAGTGGAAATGAAACAGAAAACACTAAGGTAAATATGCCTAAATTTTAAAAGGTTGGAATTTGAGATTCAATGAAAGTTTTGCCGCATGAGTTGAAGTAAATTCATATAGAGTAATCTATGGGTATGTTTGTTTCAAGGTAAGAAATTACATTCTTTGAAATGATATTATCTGGAACAATGTTTCTAGTAATAACATTTCTATCCATGTGTTTGGTAAAAATTTAGATTTCTTGGAAATGTTTTATAAATTATTTAATTACAAAAATAAAAATGAAAATAAATGTGAGAATTTATAGCAAGTTGAGTTCTATTTCCATGGAAATACCTGTAGATTCCACCCTTTAAGCATGAGAATAATAATAGAAGAAATCGCGTGTAAATAACATTCTTGAGAACAAATTTTCAAACATGAAACAAACATGGAAGTGTTGCATTTCCAATCTCACATTTCTAACAATTATATTACAAACCTTGAAACAAACACACCATATAGTTTTGATTCTTTGGTATATGCAATTTCATATCTCAAGTTACTCCGTACAACATGTGTTTCACTACTACTCACTTAGGTTTTAAATATGAGCAAAACATCAAATGTTTCTTATTGAAGAATCAAATGTATAGCTTCTTTCTTGGATTGAGAAGTTCTTCTCCATAATACTAAACACAATATAATATAGATCATTATTTTAATTTTGGACTAATATTGGTCATGTTTAAGAAAATTTAAATTAAACAAAAAAGGGAAAATGAAGTGGAAAAAGTTAATCGATATAGTTAGAGATTTGTTAGTGTTGATTAAAGTAGTTACTAGCTAGTTATAAATAGTTGCTAGTCGGTTATATTAGTTATCATAGAATGATTGTACAAGGTTGATTCCATACATTATAATCAATCAATTTCATTCTATTCATTCCAAATTTCTTATTTCTCTTATTTTATCATTCTCTTTATTAGGCTCTACCATGCTTCTCAAGATGGTTCCAGAGCCATGACATTCATCATGAAAGCTTTATTGCATTCCCATTGAAGAGATCATCCACTTTATTCTTTCTCTGCCTCCATTTTTCCCCCTTAATTCCTTTTCATTTTTTCTTCATTTTTCTCTTTAACCAATAAAAGTTTCTTCCTTGACGTAGCCACCTTCTACTACATGTACAAGACATAGCCATATCAAAAGTTCTATGCGGTTTAGTTCGATCATGGTGTGTGGCCAGCATTTTTGGCACTTCATGCTCCCAATTGGATTTTGAAAGAAAGGTCAAATTATGATTTTTGGTAACTCTTTCTTTATGTAGTTTAAAATCTCTATTAGTAGACACCATAGTTCTCTTATACGATAAGTGTCACTGAATATAAACAATTTATTTTCAACAATGATTTACATTTTGAGAAATGATATCGTACAATTATTATAGGACAATTTTTAGGATAAGTCTCTCTCACACTTTTATTGTATTCTTATTCTACATCTCCCTCTTTTTTCATTATTTTTGTCCCAAAAAAGAGAGAAGAATGCTTACTAATTATCATAAAATGGTTGTACAAATATCATCATTCTTACATTTTTTCTTTAAAGCCTCTAAAGAATAATTTCTTTATTATTTATGTAAAATCAATCTAATTTACAACAAACGAGGCTATATCTTGCTTAGGCATTCATTTTTGGTTAAATTTTTTTGTTTGCTTTGAATTTCAGAGGCCATGTATTGTTTTTCTTTACGCGCCAAATTGTAGCTAATTGGAGTGTCAGATTTTGAAAAGTGCTCTTTAGAGACCTACTAAATGTTAAACAGTAATTAACTATAGTTTGACACATTTTTTAAATCAGTTAAACCAATTTAAAAAGTTTCTTAGTTGATTTAAAAAGTGTCGATAATCAATTGCCGATCAATAGGTATATGTGAGCAATTATTAGGTGGCTAAGAGCAATTGTCTCAGAATTTTGTAGTTGGGCTTGGGTCCGTAAACAATTTGTTGCATTTCATTTTAAAGCTTCAAATCAACAAAAATTACTCTTTAGGATTCTATTTTTTCTCCCAACAACCCCAAAAATACCAAAATACCTATAACAGCGGTTAATTCCCGTTCACTACTCAATGATAAGTAACTGCCGTTCACTAATGTTCCAAAGACACTTAACTATCGTTGCGTTATAGTCTTATACAACAACAACAACAACACCCACTTCATCAAAACACAATCAAACTTCCTCCAAACTCGCAAATACCAACCACCATCCAATTTCTTCAAATACAAGCTAGTCATCACTATAATAACAAGTAAGCGATCAAATCCCTTAACATTGGTGATATGTTAGTGTATATGGTTTATGTAAATTATGATATTTTTTTGTAGTAAATAATCAAATGCTTGCATGTTTGCACTTCCATTGTTGTTTAGACTAGGTTTAAGTTCAATGTGGTAGTTTAAAACTCGAAATAACATAATGAACTGAGAATATTTATTTTGCACTCCAAATGTTTGATGAAATGTCATTATGAGTTGTTCATTGATTGCTTTCATTTTTTATGTTGTGTAGATATGGTTGGCAATCCATATAGACTTAGGCTAAGAAGGCCTACGTAAACTGACAGTACACGCAAATAGGGAGCGACACAGAACCCTCCTTCTAAAAGGGGACGTGGGCATATGAATGATTGGGAAGAGACCTCATAGACGGGTGCGTCCCAAGTGGTTGACCCTACACATGATCAATATCATGTGACTGAGGAATAGTACTTTAATCATATTGAGGAGCACTACCATGACTGTACTGAGGATGAGTACTTTTCTTGGGGGGACTTCTGATCTAACTCTACTATCGTCATTCGCTAATCATGTCGCTTACAAGATTTGGAATGTTGTCGATGTAAGTATAGTTACATTACTTTATCGTTAAAATGTTTATTTTTGTTAACATATTTTAACCCTTTTTATTTTTTTTTGTATTTCAGAGTCATACTCGTGCATGCAAAGCCATCGAACATGGGAGGAAGATTTCTACACTTATACACTCAACAACACATTTAGAATGCTTATGGACTCCAATTATAGGTTTGAGTCTTTTACATATTCTGCATGCAAGGTTCTCTAGTTTGAGTGGCGCCATGCTTTCCGCTTTGTCGGAGAGGTGACATGAGGAGACCAACAACTTTCATCTGCTTGTTGGAGGAGATGACCTTCACATTGGATGATGTGGCGTGTCTTCTCTGCATTCCAATCGAAGGGAAAATGATGGATAACGAGAAAAAGATCTTTGAGGAGACGGGTGTACAACTAATGACTGAGTTGCTCGGTGTTGATGAGACTTATGTGATTGATGAGTGTCATCACTGGTTTGGTGCTTTTATAAATATTCCCTTTCTGAAGCAATTATATGAGGAGCACTTTAATATGAAAACTCAAGTGAAGAATATAACTGAGAGGGAAGAGGATAGAGAGGATGAGAGAAATATCTGAAGGCAATGGTGCGTGAGGGATTTCATGCTCTTTCTTATCGGATGTACCATATTCACAAACAAGAGCAAAAAGCACGTTGACCTGATTTGGCTTGATGCGATGCGAGATCTAGAAACGATACATGAGTGGCCATGTGGTGGGGTAACATTGACTTATGTGTACCATTTTCTGTCTGAGTTACCAATTTCACAAAGAGCTCCATCAGCGGATATATGACCCTATTTGATGTAGTAATTTATTTCATTTTTTTATCTTTGTTGTATATCTTATTATAATATGTTAATTAGATATTAATATGTCTGAGGAGTACATGTGTTTGTTTGCATTTTCAAGCATGTGCTATAGGGCATTTCAAACACTTATTTGCACGGTTGCCTAATCCCCTCTATATTCTATACCTGACACATGTTACCCGTTTTGCTCTTAAGAAGGGTCACACTTTACCGGGGCCCTAAAGAGGCATCCTTGATCGTCTGGTGGTGGATGACATCATAAGGACGGTAGTTTGATTTCTGTGTATTTTTAATAAAAAAAATATATTTAGCACACACTTTAATATTTCTAGAAAAATTGGAAGTTATTTCTTTTAAAATATATGGTATACAAAATTTCATAGGAACTCACTTTCTCACCATTTAGCTTTGGAATAATTTCATGGGAATATTAGAAGTTATGAAAAGTTATTTCTTTCTCATAAACCTATATACCCGATAATAATGAATTCTCATTCCCTACTATATATTCTAAAAAATGTAAATCTTAAACTAACACCGCCTTAAAAAAAACTAACTACCAATTTTTTCCTTTTTTTGAAAAAAAAACTACGAATTTATTTTGGCAGAGCCGTAATGTAATTCAAAATGTTTGAATTTAGTTTATTAATTAAAAATAATAAAGAAAGAAAAATTGGTACTAATCAAAGTAAACTTTGCGTGCGAGTAACCTGTTTGTTAGAGAGTTGGAAAACAACGCAGGATCTAAAGCTGATCGGAAAAGGTACCTTTGTCCCAGTGCATAACATTCGATGGCAGGAACCATAACCAGGAAGGTTCAAGTGTAACGTGGATGCGTCGTTTTCCAGCCATTTGAATTGCGTTGGTATCAACATTTGTATCCGAGACAACCTAGGAGCTTCCATGATAGCCAGAAAAAAGTGGCTCAATCCATTATTATAAGTGGATAGAAGGGAGGCTCTGGGGATTTTAAAGGCTATGCAATAGGTAAGGGAGCTTCAACTTCCTAACACGGATTTTGAGATGGATTCAAAAACAGTGGTAGACAACATTTATAGAAACGGGGATAGCAAGTGAGACCTTGGTGCAATAATAAAGGATTGTCGTCATCATCTCTTAAATACATATCTTGTAATCTCTCATGTTAGGTTTATTATGAGACAAGCAAATGAAGTTGCTCATAGTTTAACTAGAGCAACTACACCTATAGCCAGTTTCCATACTTACTATATCATTTCAACATGTATCGAAACTCTAATCATAAATGAAATACATTAATCTTGTTTTCGGTAAAAAAGAAAGTACACTAATGATGGTCATCTAGCAAAAAAAAAAATGCAACAAAAAGAATAATAGACTGATGGTGAGCTTATTATCGTCACATATGAAATTTGAATTCCATCATTTGAAAGTCAAATTCTGATAATTTAATTTAGTTTATTCTCATGAAATTATTAGTATATGGACATTTTCTAACTCTATTTTTTTTTCTCTTTAACACTTATTTTTTTTATTGAGTGAAACTTATACAAGTCTAACAATTTAAAAATAGATATCACATAATTTTTTTTTTTTAAGAAATCAAAATGAATTATATTAACAACATGATATCCCTCCAGTACAAACTAGAGTGGATAAACCACATAATACATCGAGAGTTTAATCAAAATAATAACAACAGTTAAGCACCACCCAAGCATAACAAAGAGTTTTGGCACCAATCATGAAACTGATAAGGGAAAGCTGTAAATTTTGCCTTATGCCACCAGAAGGAAAGAAGTATTATGTTTTCCAGAAGCTTAATAGTAGTGTTCTCTTCACCCCAGAAAATTCTGTTGTTTCTTTCCTTCCAGAGGACCCAAGATGTCGCAAACCAAATTAAAGACATGAAAGATTTCCTCCCTTTTGCATATCCTGAAGTTGAACTAAATTGCAAGAAATGATCCATAATATTTGCTGGTAAAGCTGTGTAAACTCCTAGCCAATTTCGAACCGTTTTCCAAATTTGACCAAAGATACCGCAATTTAAGAACAAATGAACAATAGTCTCCTGCACTCTGCACCCACCAACACACATCTGATCATCATGCTGAACAATCCCCCGGCGGAATAAATTACCCTTCGTAGGCAACCTATTCCGAAAGAGCCGCCATGCAAAAATCGAGACCTTTAACAGGACATCCTTCCTCCAAAGAATGTCATCAAAAATCAATGAAACACCAAGGTTAAGAGGCGCACCATCAGTAAGTGTACGGTACGCCCCTCTAACTGTATAACCAGATGAAGGATCAGGAATCCAAGTCCAAACATCATTAATATCATCCTGCGAAGAAACTGTCGGTAATAAAGTCCTACACTCCTCTATTAAATCCTCCTCCCACGCCCATAACCTCCTTCTCCACTTCCACGCCTCTCCACCCTCATCTCAGCCTAATACATACATATGTGCCACAGTTGATAATTTATTCTCAGATAAATCATACAACCTTGGATAACGAACACGCAAAGGCACATCACCAAGCCACATATCCAACCAAAACAAAATATTTAATTTGTTTCCAGTTTTAAGTCGAACATTGTCAGCATACCAACTGCCCAACGCCGACCCTAAACCGTCACGGATCACATAAAAGTTATGAGCCCCACATAAAATTCTTCTAATAAAAAAATGAGATAATGTTGAAAAAAAAAAGTGTTTTTAACGTTTCTTTTGATATTATGAAAATGGAATCAAAGAATTACAATGGTATTCTCTCAGTTTTGTCAAACATAATTAGATTTTAAGATGTGTTAAGAAATGGGTACATGCTTGCTCAAAAAAAAAAAAAAGTGTACATGCAGACCGTGTTCCTTTAAAATATATCGGAACAAAAAAAGGTGTTCTAAAGAAAAGAAAATGTGAAACGTGTTGTAAACTATAATTCGTTATATTAAAATGCTATTTATATCAAAGGGTGGACAGAATTACAAGGTCTGTTAAAGACGCCACACATAAAAAAAAGAAAAATATTTGTCAAAAGAAAAATACAGTAAAAAAAACACACACACAAAATATATCGTGGTTAAAATTCATTATTCATCCAAATAATCCTCATTTATTTCATGACTTAAAAAAAATGGTAGAGCGACGAAATGACACTTAAATTCATACATTTATGACCAAACAATTCTGGTATCCCTAAAAAAAAATCAGTATATCGACCGGTTATAGGGTCTGTTTGTTATAGATTTAGAAAAAAAATGGATTTTTCTTTATATTTTTTGAAAATGATTTATTTTTGGAAATTTATTCAAAAATAGTATAAATTATTTCAAACTCATTTGGTATAAGTTAAAAAACAGATTTTGATATTGTCCGAGATTTTATATAACAAAAATCACATGTTTTTTTTTAAAATGACATCTTTCAAAAATGATTTTTACGACAAGCAATTTGAAATAGCTTTTTATTAGAGATGTTTTTTCAAAATTTTAGTATAAAAAAATTATAAAAAATGATGAAATACTTAAAATAACATTTTAAGATAAGTTGCTTAAATGATTTTTTCATTTGAAGTTTTCCTTGAAAATTTCTTTGTTAAAAAAATTACAACAAAAACATTTTACACTATAAAAATCTATTTTTAAAAACACTTCTTACATATTTTATTTTATTATGAACTAAACAAACACTATATGTGAAGATTTTTCCTAAAAAAAAAAACTATATGTGAAGATTTGAATATCTTATTTTAGACAAAAAAAGTACTAAGGATAAAATTGAAAAGTAAAAAGTCACAACAAAAATTTGTATTCGTTTTATATAGGGTAATAGTTATTTTATCCTTGAATGTAGAACGAGTAGTCATAATATTCCTGTATCGAAATTTTCAAAATAATCTTTAATTGGGCACTTTGTTAGTCAAAATAGTTCCCGATGTTAAAATAATCACTCAAAAATCACAACATCTCTTTTCACATAGGGATCAATATGAATAATTAAATACGTATAAGGACTGATATAGGGACCAATATGAAAATAATTGGATACAATTTTATAACTTCTATTATTTTTATGAATAGATGTGAAAATTACGAGCTTTGACACTAGTTTTTGTGTATAAGATAGATAAAAATTTGTGTAATTTAGATTTATGAGAAGAATTATTAGATAGTGCAATAGAGAATGAAAGATGAATTACTCTCATGATTGTTTAGGTTTTTAGGGGGGAAGCTATGCCTTCACCATGAGGTACCTTTGGCTACCCCGCAAAATATTTTTTATTTGAAAATTTTAATATATTGTGTAATTAGCTACCTCATTTATATATTATTTAGTTACCACAAATAAGTTTATTTATCAAAAATTAGTATAAAAGGAAACCCAAAATATATCCACTTGTTTAATAGATGTATTTCATCTTATGTTTACACTTTTAAGTAGCTACAAATAGAGTTTTATTAACGGTAAAAATTGTCAAGACAACACATAAAATACACTTTATTTACTTTTTTAAAATTTAGCCCCCTAATGAAAAGATGGCTAGCTTCGCCGCTGTAATTTTGGGGTTAGATTAACCTATGACATAAAACTTTCATGAGGCATAAATGACCTAACACAAACAAAAATTAAAGATAAATATTAAATTAATATTTACTCTTTTGTTCGAGTTTGAACACAAGACTTACCAACTCCCAACCTAATGCATAACGGTCCATTTAAAAACAAAGTTCAACACATATTAATTAATAGAAGTTAATAATAGTTAACCTAATTTGCATTACTCCATGATTCATAACTGATTAGTGTCAATCCATGATTAATTAAATAATTAATCAAACAAGATGATCATGAAATTTTTGCAATCCTAATCAATAAACAGCAAAGAAGGAAATGTAGATGCTAATATGCATATTGTCAGGTTTTGCTAATTAAATCCCCATATTCCATAATCTATTTCGTCACACTTAAGAAATTAGTAATATTTTAAAGCAGCCTAATGATAAGCTATTCTAATGATAAGCTGATGATCATTCATCCCAAACAAGTACACATTTATAATATCGGATTTCTTTTGATGAATGCTATTCTAATTCAATTTTTCTGACCTAATATATAGATGAATATATGCCACCAGGATTTGGATAATTGTAGATATGTATCATCTTTAATAATAGAACTGGATGATTCACACTTTATGTGTGCAGCCCATCTAAGGCTGAGCTGCATCATTCTGATCTGGCAGATTGAACTGACATACTTTAAATACTTCAAATTTATAAAAAAATTTATTATTTCACCAAAAATATACATATTTATTATGAAGAGAAGTGGGAAAAATACTTAGGTGACTACTGTTGTATTTATCATGAAAAAAATTAAACACATTGTTGCACACCATTCTTTTTATTAACATATATTTTACATGTGTTCATCAGGAATTTTTTCTTTTATTTTTTTATTGTGGTGTGTGTTGGACATTTATCCATAGTCAAGATGAGACCTGGTTTTTATTATTACAATTGTATTTCATTCATTCCTTAATTAATTAGTTTTCTTCAAAAAAAAATTAATTAGTTGAAAAGCACTTAAGGTCTTTTTTAAAACGCTGATTGGATGATCACCTTCAAATATGAGTCACAGATCGAGTCAGATCATAGTATATATTCTACTTTCAATATCATTTGATATCATGCCTCTACTCATGTCATCCTTACCTTTTTTTCTTTGGTAGAACATGTGATCCTTGCCTAACATCTGGCAAAGCTAGCATATATTTTTAAGAATGTCAAACTATATTTTAAAGACTACCATGCGTTAATTTGAAATTTAAAATACATTTCTATTCGTTTTTTCAAAATTTGTGAGCAACTCTAAAGTCGCACAGCAGGCCATTGTTTATATATTTTATAAGGGTTTTATAATCATGTATTGTGAATTGGTCAACGACTATGTTGATGACTAATTTATGACTCATTTTATTTTTTTGACCACAAGATTAAAACTTGAGTCGTTGGTGGCCAATGTAATTTAGGGTTTGATATATAATAAATTGTTTACAATTTTTATTGTAAATTTTGTTGAGGTTTGTGCTTCTTTTTAACTAAACTTGTTATCGGCCATGTGCAAGTGCAACAATACCCCAAACTTAGAGAGCTCTCAAAATTTGAAATTTTATTTTTGTACTTGCAGACAAAACTCTTCATTAAATATCATTTTTCTGTAGGTAAAGGTCTAGAATACAACAATTTAATTTGCCGTCAACTATACATTGTCTAGAGATAAATGTCTATGTGTAAAAGTCTAAAATAACTACCATGAAATTTTAATGAGGCAATTTGAGTTGATCAAATGAGTTGTTAGGTTTTTTTTGTTTGCCAAGAATTGAGTTGTTAGGTTAATCACGTCAACCCATACTCGTGATCACTATATTGGTAAAACAGAAGAGGTGATCTTCTCTTAAATTTCAACGGGCAAAACACCGATTGCCAACTCTTTCCTTGAACGGCATAGCATCTTTTATTGTCTAAACTCACTATCGTGTTTCTTACTACTTATGATGATGATTATGACATGCCACTTCGATTCAAATTAAAAATGATGATTATGACGTGTCATTACAAGTTACTTAAATTTTAGAAAAGGAATTGTTCACCGTTTTCAGCCACAATCTTGTTGTGACGTACAATCACTTCCTAGCTATCTCCTTTCAATCTAAATTTTCATGACAAATATCAACTTAATTCTTCCATTGCAAAACACAACCAATAATACATATTTGAGAATATCACACAACAAAACCTTGAATGACGGCAAAAAATTTAGTCCACCCAACACAACCTTAGAGGGAATAATAATAGTAACTATTCTATCATGATCCATGAAGTAATCTAGAGTGCAACAATAATAGATCACGATTGAGTAGAATAGAATATATGCTATAGAACATTGCAGATAAACTCCACCCTATGCCTCTCTTGCATCCTATATGAAACGTATGGTCACGACATAGACACGTACTTTTACGCCATTATTACGATATGGCATGGGATGTTTTCTGATATCTATCCCTTCATTACACCCTCATATCATATTGACCACTAAATAATGACTATTTTACGCTATACGTATAGGAGATGAATAATTTGATTCTTAAAATCAAGATATAAATATGGAATTTGTCTTTCTTTTTATTGATTTTGATTAGGGTGGGAATAAGTTGGACCAAGAGCTAATTTTTTGCAAGTCTTAAGTTTGGTCGGCTAAATAAATTAAGATTTAGGTCTGATCTGTAACCTATTATAAGCTTGTTTTTTAGGTTCGAGTTTGACACTACGGTCTGATATATCTTATTAGTATGTTCGAAAATTTAATATGAACGTAATTAAATAAGTAATATGATATATGATTAAAATTTTATTTCATATAAGAGGGGATAGTTGTGTAGTGTTTTTTTTCTCTTTCTTTTCCGGAACAAGCGGGATAGTTGTGTAGTTAATTGGAAAGGGGTTATAAAAGGAAAGGTATATAAAAAAAATCTCATTTTTGTTTGTAAGCATAATTTGGACCAATCTTATGACACTTTATTATTTGTATCTAAATTAATTTGTAGCGTGAAAATAAAGTGGGATGTTGATATATATGTTGTGGGTGGAAATAAACGTGTAAAGTCTGTTCGGTGTACATGATATGATAGAGATAAGATAAGATTAGAAAATGGATAAAGATAGAGATGATCGTGATGGGATAACACTTATTGTATTATGCGTTTGATGCCCACATGATAAGAAAGATGATAATATTGTTTTATCTTATTATATGTTTGGTGCACATTTGTTATTAACACGATAGCAAATTAACAACGCTGCAACACATTCATCTCCACCGTTCGTCCCCTACGTCATTCCATTAGACTAGAAACAACACCATTGTTTGATCTGAAAATCTTCCAACTCCATTTGATATTTAGGTCACATATATACAAAGTTAGCACTGTTTATTCATAAATAGAAACCAAATCGAGAGATGATGGAGAATTATTTGAATTGGAATTAGGGATGTCAATGAGTATCCATAAGTACAGAAAGTATGATACCCGTCTCCGTCCCGTTTGATAAATATGGTACCCATGTCCGCCCTGTATCCGCGTGGTTGCCCGCTTTACGGGTAACCCGCAGGTATTGAGGTATCCGTGGGTATGGATACCCATGAATTTTTTAATTTATTTATTTTTTGGTAGAAAGATAACTTTTTCTAATTACCAGAAAACTTCAACTTTTAAACATCCATACATAATTCATTCAAATTTCACAAATCATACATAATCCATACAAAATTCTTGATTCTTACATCGTGTGTTTCAATTTACGAAAGAACAAAATAAATGACATAAAAGAAAAGTAACCAAGACCCATATAAAGAAATTACCGAACAGAAAAGTGACGAATTTTTTCAAGAAAAAATTTGCAGTTTTACACAAAAAGATTAAATCAATTCCCACATAGAAATTTAGAAACAAATTGAACTATTCATGTATTCATCTAAAATTAAAAAGCTCTAAAATCTAAAATAAAAAACAAATAATCATGCTAAAGGAAGAGGAAGAGAAAGTTGACATAAGAGAAAAGTTGTCGTACAATCATACAATAAACTAAACTATGGTTTTTTTAGACCTCAAACTCTTATATATATATATATATATATATATATATATATATATATATATATATATATATAT
>Ga0315913_1007999_pt1 | contig 12582 bp, 8 predicted proteins | sample MpolsnodulesMG_FD_207736 | JGI IMG/M metagenome (GOLD analysis project Ga0315913, IMG submission 207736) | Medicago polymorpha root nodule microbial communities from Los Angeles, California, United States - small nodules | ecosystem: Host-associated > Plants > Roots > Nodule | place: USA... | reverse complement strand
AACTTGCTCAGCGATGGAATAAATATTCTCCTCCTTATGTTAAAAAATATGCTTAGTTTCTCTCTTTCCAAACACCATTGATCGCGTTTGTTTCAAAAAAGATAGGAATGATGACATGGATTTCATTTATGTCTATAAATGTTACTTTGAAATATCGATGTGTTTGCCTTTTAGTGAGCTTAAATGAGAGGTGTTATGTTGGTTCAGCATTGCTACTACTCCATCCATTTAAAAATAACAATTGTTTAAGGTTTTTGTGCATATTTTTTAAAGAAATGACTAATTGTGTTGATTTCATTGGTAAAATTAGTATCGTTTACTAAAATATCTTTATTAATTATAGTTAATGGAGTAGTTAAGTTTAATGATATTCAATAAATAAAGGTATAAAGGTGGGAAAAATAATAATAAATATTGTATTGATATTCTATAATGACAATTATTTTGAAACAGAAAAAAATACTAAAAAAACAATTATTGAGACGGATGGAGTACAAGAGATGAAATGGAAATTGCGAAGTCAATATGGACCCTCCGGAGCAAGGACGCTAACAACAAAAGGCTTGATAGAATTTGCTTCTACACAATTGTGAATCAGATTCCCTGATATTGTCTTCTACCCCAAGAGTAATCATTCAAGTGCCTCTCGAGAAGTTTCTTATTCAGTTTGAACCATTTAACACATGCACCAGACCCTAAATCATACGCATCAACGGAAGAAGACGATGAAATTTCCGTCTAGTCCTCGGAGAATATGGCTTCAATCGAAGCATCCAATGATGTAGCAGCCCTAAGAGGAGCAGTTATAAATTGTATAAATTTGCATAAGGTAAAAAAATATCATATGTAATCTATAAGTTATCTAGTATGTTTTTGAATTGAAGTATACAAAAGGTTGTCTGCATTTTCAGTTGAAAACTAGTAAAGATTACGTGCAAGTTTGCATGGATATAAAGATAAATTGTAGAAAAATAGAGGTGTGGAATGTGTCATTAGACGAAGGATCTGTTTAAATCATAATACACAAATCAAGAATCACTCAAGGATTCCAGGGAATATATCATCATATATTACTGCTTCTTCAATACCACAGCTACCCAATTCTGTTTAACCACCAACTGAGCCCCTGTCCAACTCATCAAGTAATGCACACAGACAGAATGTATTTTATGCAGGAAAAATAATTTAAGCAGATTCGAAGTCTGCTACTGCAGACTGATTCACTGTCCTCTCCAAGTCCCACCTTCACTTTCTGCAGTGTTTGTCCTACCTTTAGAGCTTCATGGAAAAGCAACATATTTCTATCCTATGCATATGGCACGACATTGATACCAAGAGTGGAACTGAAAATCTTTAGCTCTATGTTTCATGGGTTTATAGGTTCATAGTATTCTGATGCCATAAATCACAATGTCACCTATTCTGATGCTATAAATCACAAACTGCAATTCCTTCAATCCTTTTCAATTTTACCTTCTTTTTTCAGAATCTTTGATCTTGCAGCATCATTGAGGATTTCATCTCCTTGTGTTGAATGCCTCTTACGAGTTAAATCATTTGAATCCTGAGAACAAATTATTTCAGATGCAGCAGAATATATAAATAATTTTAATTATTGAGTCTAGTTATTGAAAGGTTTATGATATCTGAGAAATTTGAAAGTGTATAGCAACATAAGACACAAAACTAAAACTTTGCAACTGCATGACACTAGATTAGCAATATTGAGGATAGCTCAAATCTCATACTAAGGCAATATTGAGGACGTCAATCTCGCACTAACTTGAGTGTTAGAGTTATACATGCAAATACACTGCATCACCACAATACTAGCAAAAAAGGTAATCCTCACATTTTTATTAATATACCATCATAATAATGTTTATGTTTTCCTATTTTAAATTTTGGTCTTTTTTTGCTCTACTACAGTGTATCAAGTGATGGAAAGGAAGTTTTTGTTTGTGTGATTCAGGCCATACAAACTTATGTCATGAGCTGTTTCAAATTGCCTGATGGTTTATTGTTGTCAATAAATTAGTCCAAAATCCATCTTATGAAATCCATCTTATAAGGCAATTTTCTGCCTATAGGTACCTTATACCTTATGAAATAATGAATTACATTTAAACATGGGAATCTAGACACCAATGGGGTCTAAACTCTCTCGTGTCGAACCAAGTTTTGAATCCCACCTGAAAGAGATACTCAAATTCGGTGTCTAACACGTCTCAAAAAGAATTACAAAATAAACATACATTATTGATAGATAATAATCTACATCACATTCAATTTTTCCCCTTTGTAATCAATTGTGTTGCCACAATTTGAGCATCCACTTCCATCTGAAATCCTGGATGAACTTTAATGAACAAAAACCATGATGATCACTAAAGAAATCTCCATCACCCCTTTTATCAGCTTGCTTAAAAGGCCCTGTCAGTAATCACCGTCTTCGCATAGCATTTACCAAAATAACAAGCTCATGTTCTACTGGCAAATTATGGCTACTGGTGGCCGTGGCTAGGACATTATTCCATTTTTCGACCTCCCCTTTTTGGTTGACTTGAAATGTGTTGAGTCAACGGTGGTTTCGATAAATTTTCTCACTTCAAATTGGGCAACCAGCCACCAAAATATCCTTGCAATCATGATATTTAGTGTCCTGTCTCTATTTTTTTTCTATATGAATGAGCTATGACCTCCAAGTGGAATTTTCGGCTTATATTCCACGTGCACCATCAAGCAAGAGCAATGACTGAAATTCACACTCTGAAAAATGAATGTTAGTTGCTTAGTCAGAATGTATAGGTCCTGTTTGGATAATCACCTTACTTAAGCACCTATAGCATAAGTGATAATCATACAAGTGATAATATATAAGTTATTTCTATAACAAAAGATAAAATAAAGTCAAATTGTTTTCATATAATCCATAAGCTGTTTTCCCCAGTTATCTTGGAAAGCTAATGAAAAAAAGCTGAAAACAGCTTATGGACATGTTAAGTTGTTTTCATAAGCTTTCAAAAACAGTTTCATAAGTGATTATGTCAGCAGATAAGCTCTAATAAGTCATCTCAAACAAACCCTGAGAGGTCAACTTACCGGAATGCTTATTAGTTTTCCTTGTTGATTGATCAGAACAGGCAAGCTTCTCCTTGCAGCAACTGGGATAGATTTTAACAAAACTAGAGCCTTTTTTGCTGATACACTGGCATACTGCAGACATGGAGCTGTTTTCTCCATCATCTGGTTGTTCCCATTTGCTGACATAACGTCATATTCTGTGATTTTTTTTGAAAGAGAATACTTCGATAGCTCGGCAAGATACAGCCAATCAGATTCAATCATATGCCACACTTCAAGAACCTGGTCACGACCAACCACACAAGACGAGCAACAAAAGTTCTGTGCTTCTCCATTCAAATCCATACCGTAATCAACTATATTGGAAAGTACGCCTCTATCCATTTTATCATTCAACTTCCATGTTAGCATGAATCGATCCATGAAGTAACAGCACTGCCCTGGCTGAAGCGAATTGCCAGAAGTGGTAGCATTTTCAACTTCATGCTTTGACGCGAGGTCAGAAATGACTCCAACTTTGAACCTGAAGCGATCGGCTTCTTGCTTCTGCAGTACAAGAATGCTATTGTAGGTTGATTCACTGATTATGTTTAGTCTTTTAGCTTCATCCAGAACTGATTCACTGTTCACATCCAAAAAGTGGACATCTGATGCATCTAAAACCAAGTGACTTGAATTTGATTTTTCATCCTGTATAATATTTTCCAACTCATCGGCAACACAATACTCATGTGGTCTAAAAGAGCATGTCTCAGAAAATTCCATCTTTAAAGGTAAAGCAATGTCAACAGAACAGCAAACCAGGACTCTGGACCCTTTAGAACCAGGATCCGGACAAAGGTAACAACCAGCGGCAGTAATCGAGTTCTACAGCATAATTAGGGACAAAAAGATTAGTAACAAATTTATCAAATAGTTATAGCTAAAACGCTGATGTGTCAGATAAAAGAAAGGTATAGAATCAGCATCGTCGAAGATAATCTCTTTCAGACTAGGAAACACTGACGTAGGACATGACACTGACACATAGACGCCAATAATAATTAAAAATGTGGAAGTGATGTGTCAGTGTCGGACACTGACACATGTAGAACCGGACATGCTTTCAATATAAGGTGCCGATACTACATAGCTTTCAGACATGTATGCAGCTAAGACGATGTTTGATGAAATTGTATGATGTTGTTAGGAAAAAAGGAGTTTCATGTAAATAGATTTACCTTGCATGGGAAAGTGCGTAGGTAGTCCATTAGCAATTTCAAAGCCCTACCTCTTATTTGACTCTGTCTTTGCGAAACAAACTGAAACAATAAAAGTTTAAAACACTATTATGACTAGAAGAGTATCCACATGCAAATAAAGGTTCAAACAAGATAAAATCAAGTATAAGATCAGAAGGTACCTGCAAGACCAAGGAAAGAAATTTCATCAGGCATATGTCCTCGATTTCAGAAGGACAAAGAATCTGTAAATCAATAACGGCATATCCATGCTGCAAAAATAACCAATATCGTAGAATCAGAACAAGAGTAAAATTCCATAGAATGCAATTATATAAACTTAAGAAATAAAGGACATATTTAATATTTTCAGCAACATTAACATAGAGAATTAGACATGCCACACTCAACATAAAGCACAATTCAAATAGGAAAATGCAATGAATAGAATAAGTAGTTAAATGATACTCACATCATTGATAACCACAGCATGATGTATCAGGCTATGGCAAACTTGATCGACATATGCACGTGTTTTCCGACATGCAGAAATCACTCTTTGGAGTTCAGATTTGAATGCTGCTGAAAATATAAGAAACCATCATTTGAATAACTCAGAGCCATTACTCACCCATATTATTCATGATGAGATGAACAAGTCTGAGTACTTTCAAACCAGAAAAGAATGTTGGCCAGAAGAACTTAACAATGACTCAAATACTATTAAAGAAATCATAATACCAAACATCACAACTTACGAGATGACAAGTGATTAAGTTCCCTTCTTATCCTATTCCGTGTGAATAACTGGTTTTGATTTGTTGGGTCTTCTACCCACTCTTCAGTACCTCCTCGGCATATCTGCAAAGATAAACACATTATCGAAATTATCAAGTAAATGGGAGAAAAGAAAAAATGAACAATTTATGAATAAACAAATATCTTGTACCAACCTTATACATGTCTTCCTTAAAAAATTCCAGAAGAGGCCGCACAAGAAGGATGCCTCGATTTACCGGAACTTCACAGTAGGAATGTGTATGCATAGGGAAAATCTGGGAGGTGAAAGGTGTGCCTGCAAGTCCAAGCACACCACTATTTCGAGAAAGCCTTAAAATAAATAACTCGGCCTGCATAATTTCTCAGCAATGAATACAATAAATACATGTCTACATCTTGAACAAGCCTTCAAAAATTCAATTTTTTTTAATCACTTACGATTACGACCACAAGGTCCCAAAGTATTTCAAAAACTCCTCCACATAACATATGCAACTCATCAAAATAATATGGAAGAACAAAAAAAAATTGAACATAAAGTATTGCCAATTAAACCTGGTCATCAGCATGATGTGCAATAAACAACACTCCAATCTGGTGTTTGGCACAGACGTCATGAAAGACTTGGTACCTAGAGTCCAAAGAAATTAAAATCTACAATTAACACACTTTATCGAAATTCACAGCACCAACATACGTCTTCCATCTCCTTATTAGCAATTACAAATGAACATAAGTATTAGAAAATGAAAACTGAAAAAGTGTTTTCAGAAAGTAAACGAGGCCTTAAATGCAATAACCTCATGTCACGAGCAGCTTCTTGCAATTGACCTTGTTTTGGTTTGCCATTTGGCCAATCACAGTTGGCAATCTCACATCTGATTCCTGCATAAAGTGTCTAGGTCAGCAAAGTTCATAGTTTGAACAAGTTCAAGAACTCAAATCACATTTCCAAACTATATAAAACAGCCAAGTTAGACCCACCCATTTGAGAAACGCGGTTACGAACAATGTTGGCCTCGTCTTTACTCTCTGCACGTAGTCCATGATCGACAATTATCGCCAACAGTCCGTCAATGAAACCACTACTGTCAATGCCAACAGAATTAGCACCAGCAGTTTTCCATCCAGCAGATAACACACAGAGCGCCATACTGTCGGGACCACCAGAGACTCCCAAAGCTGATAGGAAAAGAAGCACAATAACATCAAACAGACAATAAACGATGCAGAGAAGGAAAAAAATAGGTTATTAGCATCACTAGAAAATGGACAACGAACAAGTCAGTCTTAGAAACTTAATTCAACCTTATACGTAAACTATTATTCAATAAGTCATGTTATCTTTGGATTGACTTATTTGAGCTTACCTAATAGCATAAACACTTGTGAGACTGTTTGGGAGAGCTTATGGAAACAACTTATGACATGTCCATAAGCTTTTTTTAGGATAGCAGATAAAAACTTATAGCTTATATGAAAACATTTCGATTTTATTTTATCTTTTGTTATAGAAATAGCTTATACATAAGCACTTATAATATGATAAACGTCTATGCTATAAGCGCTTAATTAAGTTGTTTATCCAAGCAGATCCTAAAAAATCCTTATCAAATATTTTTACAAGTGTATCTAAAGCTTATTGATATAAAACATATCGAAGTATGCCGAAAACAACTTATAGACATGCAATCAAATATTTTATACTTGTTTGGATTTCTAATTTGGGCTTATATACGGACATAAGTACTTGCAACTTGTGAGACTATTTGAGAGAGATTGCCAAAACAATTATAGCTTATATGAAAGTTGATTGACTCGATTTTATCTTTTGTTATAGACATAACTTATCCATAGCACTTATATGATAAGTGGTTTATGGTATAAGAACTTAATTATGTTGTTTACCCAAACGGGGTCTAAATAACCTTTTCCAAATGACTCAATGTGCAAATTTTTAATTCTCCTCCTTCATTTTTTCTGCTAGAGTAATAACTATAAAACAATTTTCCATCATATTGATTATAAGCTTGAATCCTAAGAATTCTACAAATATATCAGAAAGGGCACACCCCAAATTGCACAAATAGCCAAATTTCCCAAAAAAGATTAAATTTTTCTTTGTATGGATGAATCAAGACAGGTATGTTTGGTCCCACTTTCAAAAGATACATAATTGATTTTGACGTGTTTGGTTGTTCTCCAGTAGAATTGATTTTGCCTACAAAGTCGATTCTAGCTTGAAGCTAGAAATTAAAGCTTTTGATTCTAGAATTCAATTTTAGACTCAAATACATTGTTCACCTCACATTTACGTATCCAAACATAAATTATTTTACCTTCGACCTACTTTTAGCTGCACAATCAATTCATTCAAAAATAAATTTTTGGCGCTGAAAAACCAACCAAACACACATTTAAGCTTGAATTGTAACAAATGCAACATAAATAACAAAAAGGGCACACTCCAAATATCAGAAATAACAAAATATCTACAAAAAGATTAAATTTTTATTTATGTAACAAAGAAGAATGATAGGAAAAGAAACTCACCAATCCTATGGTGTGGTTTGATTCCAGCCATATCCATTCTCCTAGAAAACACTTGTCTATATTTCACCATATCAATTGAGCATTGTTGAGAAGGAGAAGGAGAAGAAGAAGAAGAGGAACACACTGTGAAGCAACATGGTGATGGAATAGAGGAAGATTTTGGAAGATAGTGATGATGTAAAAGGTGAGAAAACGGTGAAAGTTTGAAACTTTTTGATGCGGTTTTGGAGAAGGAAGATAGAAGAGTGTTTGCAGAGAGTGATGTTGGTGATGATGACAGGATTAAGCCTCGTGCCATAACCTCTTTCAGTCGGAACAAAAACCACTTCCCCTCGTTCCACTGTACTTTGTTACCATAAGCGCATGTTTGTTACCAACGTATTGAACAAGGTAAAAAGTGTATTTTTATGTTGGAAAATAAAAAGAAAAAAAGGAATTTTAATATTTTTTTATAGTTTTTATTGGTGGATTCTAGGGTGAGGGCTCATTTAAGTCCCTCACCTAAGATATGGGTGGACCATCATTAAAAGCCATTAGATGAAGGAACTTTTGAGATCATATCATGTGATAGCCACACTAGATTGGACCCAACAAATTCTTTCTTCTCTCCCCTATCATATCGCTCCTTTCCTCCCTTTTGTCACGGTGGTTATCTAACACCTTTTACAAACCCCCTCTTTCAATTGCTTGTTTCCCCTTATTTGACCACCATTTCTCATCTTCTTAAACTTCTATTTGCAAACATTGGAACGCCCAAAAATCTCCAATACAAAACTAAACATTTCTTATTAAAATGGAATTGAATTCTAGTTACATGGCTACAACCTGATGGGCATTAATTCACTGTTCAGATTCTAAGGAACCACTTTCTGGGAAACACCTTTCATGCTCCTTACAATATTGTGTATTTTTATAAGATTGTGTTTCTTCAAAATTTTGGAAAAGTTCATGCTCCTTTCATTATTGTCTTTCAATCAAGCAGATGAAATTGATTTCCCTATTCTGTAATTTTTAATTTTCAAGTTTCACACAGGAAGAAACGTGGCAGAAATTAACCTAAAACATAATAATTAACAAAGTTTGTATGTAGTTTAAGAAATGAAAGAAAATTTAAATGAAAAAATGTTGGAATGAAGATGGAGATTTTGACAATAAACTGTGTCGATGAATCAGGAAGCTGTTGTCTACCATGCTAGGAGAGACAGGACCATGCTAGGAGAGACAGGGAATGTGGATGCATAGAGGAAACATGAGGTCAGATTAAGTGTGGCAATTACTAATGAAATCCTATAGAATAATTTAATCTAATGGTCAAAAAGAGTGGTACACCGGTGAGGGACTTAATTGAGCCCTCACCCTAGAATCCACCGTTTTTATTCTGAAAAAAAATAAATTGTATAATGGTTTAACAAGGACAATAAATTATGTTTTTGTTTTCTTTGGTATATGTTTTGTTCGGTCACATGATCGGTTTCTAAATCAAATAAGGTAAAAAAAGATCGGTATAGTGTCTTGATTTTTGGCAAATGCATTCTAAGAATTTAATTTTGATACAATTTCACTTTAAGCAAATTAAAGTTGGTTTTAAGTAATGATAAAATGAGAGTGTATATAAATAAAAAAGATCATCCTAACTAATGTTCTTGCCTCAAAGACATTAGTTAATGAGTTAAAAATATATATATTAAAAAAGGCAAATTTTGTATTAAAAAAAACACTTTTTCAACTTTTAAAGGTAATTTTTTTTTTTTATAATTCCTCAACAAATGTACATGGGATATTTTGATTATCATTTTTCATGAATAAGTTTAATTGATTGATGGAGGTTGGGTCCGGTGGATATGTAGATATTTTTTTTTTGAAGAGGCTAAAATGAAATATATTATCACCCAAAAGGTCCTTCCAAGCATAAGACATGCCAGGAAAAATAATGTTTATACTATAATTACAACGGTCACCAAACTGAAAACAACGACCTAAAACAAAATAGACAAGAAACCATCAACCAATGCCTAAAATAGCGAAAGGTGAAAGCCACCATCCATGATAGTTTAGGTGAAGAGAAGGAAACTTCGCCTTCAACCACAAAAAGGACAGCGACTTAATTTTATTCACCACCTGTAAAATTGAGCATTGTTTACCATTGAAGATTCTATTGTTTCTTTTTTTTTTTCCATATCTCCCACGATGTTGCAAACCAGAGAACCTGTAAAATAGATTGACGCGCCCTTGCAAGACCACCAAGAGCGGTAAACTAAATAAAATGATCCCCCACAATAAAGGGAAGAACTGACGATAAATTCAGCCACTTGTAAATATAGTGCCAAATCGTGCAATCACACTTTACGACATAATAAGTGGTATCATATTTAGTATCCATCACACTTTGAATAAAATTTATCTTTGATGATCAATATGGTGTGACACAAATGTAGATATTTGAAATTCTTAACCATTTAATTTAGAGTTCGATATTTCTTAAAAAAGAAGTTTAGAGGTCGATTCATTTGCCGATACATATAGAAAAACATTTGTAGAAGAGTTGACCCTCTATATTAATCTTCACAATTAGTCACAAAGAATTCAATGTTTACATGGATAAATCCTAAATCTAATAGGATTTAATTCGTGTGAATGATTTCAATTGAACCAAATTAACGGACGTTGGAACCAGTCCTGATTTAGATCGGATACCGAGTTAATATTTATAAAAAAAAAATCACTAAAAAAACAAGAAGAGACGGACCAAAGACAAAAGACATGGAAGATTCAGACAACTAAACCAAACCAGATTTGAAACATAAGCAAAGAATCAATCAATCAAATCACAATTCCAATGTCTTAATTCAAATTCAAATGTAGCAATCAACAACAAAACCCTAAAAATTTCAATTTCAATCACTGATTCACTCTCTCTTTCACTGTATCTTCATCCGGCCAATGGCCACCACCACCACCACCATCTTCTCCATCTTCCTCCTCTTCCTCGCCTTATTCAAAACCCTAACCCTAAAAAACCCCTCAATTTCACCCCCTTTACCTTCACCCCCTCCAAATTACATAATCGGATTCACCCAATACAAACCCTCAAGCCACCACCTTTCCTACCTTCAATCCAACATCCAATCAAAAGGGTGGCAATGGATCAACCGTAAAAATCCAGCTTCAAAGTTTCCAACCGATTTCGGCGTTGTTTCGGTTGAAGAATTGGGGGTGATTGATGAAATTAAGAAATTAGGGTTGGTTAAGTATGTGAGTTTGGATATGAGTTATAAGAAGGGTTTGTTGAGTGATGATGATTATAAAGTTGGTTCCTTTTTTGATGGGGGTAAAAAGCCTGGGAAGATTTTTACAAAGATGTCTTTTTGTGAGGCTGATGAACATGGACAAGAACAAGAACAAGATATTATGAATCTTAATGGTTCTGTTAATTTGAGGAGACAATTGTTGATTCAGGTTGATTTTTTTGTTTTGGTTTATGTTGTTGGGAAAGCTAAAAAGATTACAACTTTGATTTGTTACCTTTCATTTCCGTATTGTCGTTATTATCATTATGATTGAAATTGTGTTATTTAGACAGATGTGATTACTGATTACATTCAATTATGTCGTTTTCTCATAAATTTCCGGCATCAGTGCGTGTGTGTGTTTGTGTCAGTGCTTCATAGTTATTTGGTTTGTGAGGAATTGCACCAATATAAGATATAAGAATAGAGTGAGAAAGAGATTACAATAAAAGAAATTATTGAAGCAATTGAGATATTAGGGTCGGTAAAGTATGTGAGTTATAAGAGGGGTTTGATGAAGCATTGGAGTGATAAAGTTGGTTCTTTTTTTTTTATGGGAATAAAAGGCCTGGGAAATATAAGATTTATTTACAAATAGATCATGTTAAAGCTAGGAAATGTTTTATTGTAGTAACTAGTACTAGTATTGTCTTTGTTATTAGCTGAGGTATTATTAGTATTATTTTGTCTCTGTCTAGTTTAATTATGTGAAAACTCGGCTTAGGTGGTTTGGACATGTAGTGAAAAGAGTTGTAGATTCTGTAGCAAGGAGAGTATATTAGACGGAGGGTAGTCAAATCACCAGAGGTAGAGAAAGGCCTAGAAAATTAAGAAAGTTTTAGAGATTAATAAGTTAGATAGAGATACGATATATGATAGAACATTTTGGCGTCATTTGATCCATGTAGCCAATCCCACTTAATTAGGTGTATTGTGAATTTATTGATTATTGAAAACTTTGAAATTTTTGGTATGTTTGTCTTTGATGAGTTGAATTTGGTTTATGACTTTATGTAATGTTTTTGGTAGCAACCTGTATTATCCTTGTTAATGTTCGCAATAGTATTTGTTTCTGTTGAGTTGAATTTGGCATGTTTGAATGATATTGATCATTGTAAGTGTGCATGGTTTGAGGTTTTTTTTTATTGTATCAGAGATCACAAGTTACTTCCATGTTTGGGGCGGAAGATCTTTGGACGAGAGGGCACACTGGTGCAAAGGTCAAAATGGCCATATTTGATACTGGCATTCGATCTGATCACCCTCATTTCCGTAACATTAAGGTAAACGCTTGTTTGCTTAATTTGATGTTGGGGTTAGTGGTTGATTGATAGTTGATGAATCGAGCGTTGAGTAAATTTTCAGGAGCGTACAAATTGGACCAACGAGGATACGTTGAATGACAATCTGGGACATGGGACTTTCGTTGCTGGTGTTGTTGCCGGTATGGATGCTGAGTGCCTTGGTTTTGCACCAGATACAGAGATTTATGCATTTCGCGTGTTTACTGATGCACAGGTAATGCCTGTTGGGTATTATTATTGAACTCTCTTATGTCTTTAGAAGGGGTGAAGGAGTTGAATTTAACTCCTTTTAACTGCATGGAAATGGCGTCTCAGTTCATGTAGCAGCATATATTCATCCCATTAGTTTGTCCG
>Ga0315913_1007997_pt1 | contig 12583 bp, 6 predicted proteins | sample MpolsnodulesMG_FD_207736 | JGI IMG/M metagenome (GOLD analysis project Ga0315913, IMG submission 207736) | Medicago polymorpha root nodule microbial communities from Los Angeles, California, United States - small nodules | ecosystem: Host-associated > Plants > Roots > Nodule | place: USA... | reverse complement strand
AATTTCAGGGGGTAATTGACAAAACTTACAATTTCAGGGGGGTAATTGCCTATTTACTCTAAAGAAAAAAATAATAAATGTTGCATTGGTATTATAAAGTGACAATTATTCTGAGAAAAAGAAAAAATGGTAAAGAGACAATTATTGTGAAACGAATGAAGTAATAAATTAGTAAAGTGCCTCAACGGTTTCGATAATTACATATACACACCTGTCTAGTTGTCTTTTTTTTAGAGAGGTATTTTGAAATACCTCATTATTTGAAAGCAGCGTAATCAAATTATTTTCATAGTTAGGACAATCTTAAAGGTTCTTTTGTTGATTTGGTGAAACTTTTGATTTGGTCTTGGATTAAAACTAAAGTTAAGGTGTTTTCCAACAATTTTTATCAATGGAGTATTCAACCGCTCAGATGCTAAGGTTTCTACCGTTGGAATTTGATTTTTGTTGGGTTGATAGTCTCATTATGTTTTGATGCTTTTTGTTTGCCGATTGTTGTATCCTTTATCGTCCCGTTTGGTTTGAGCTTATTTTGAGCTTATGAAAAATAGCTTATGTAAATAAATAAGCTTTTATTTTAATTTATAAGTTCTCACTAGCGAAAATTGTATCTTCATAAATTGTTTTTTCATAAACAACCTTAAAAACTTATAAATAATACATAAAAACTTATTTATTTGCATAAACTGTTTTATATAAGCTCTAAAATAAGCTAATCCAAACGGGCCCTATATCCCATACTAAATGCCAGTTTCGAACCGAAAACCAGAAGGTTCAAAGGGCGTGGGTTCAACCAAACGTCCACCAGGTGAAATTGGCAAGTATAGCTGATTGTCTTTACAAGTAACAACTGATTTCTTTGTTTTCTGTGAAGATAATTTAATTTATTTGATGTATTAAGTTAAAAAGTTGAATTATTTTTTGGTTAAAGCTACGCCCGGTCGTTATTTACTTGTTTTTTACGGCTTCTTGCATACAAACACAAAAATAGTAAAATATTTTTCTTTTTGCTAATACTAAGTAAATTCTTCAAATAAAAGAGCATTGCTATTTGTCAAGAAAAAATTATACAAATAAAATAATTAATTGGAATAGAATATTTGACCAATTATTCTCATTGACCCTGTATTAGAATAAAAGTAAAATATTTTTCTATAAAAGAGCATTGCTATTTGTTAAGAAAAAATTATACAAATAAAATAATTAATTGGAATAGGATATTTGACCAATTATTCTCATTGACCATGTATTAGAATAAAAGTAAAATATTTTTCTTTTTGCTAATACTAAGTAAATTCTTCAAATAAAAGAGCATTGCTATTTGTTAAGAAAAAATTATACAAATAAAATAATTAATTGGAATAGGATATTTGACCTATATAAGCTGAAAATAAATTATACAAATAAAAATTATACAAGTTATTTTTGAGAGATTGTGGAAATAAGCTGAAAATAGTTTATGGACATGTTATTGTCTGTTTCTATATAAGCTTTTCCAAATAGTTTCACAAGTGCTTATGTCAATAGGATATTCAATAAATTAAATTTGAGGTAATGGATGATTGGTTTGCTAGTGCTTTATGGGGTTCCTCAAAGCTTGGTTTTTCTTTCCGGTCTTATTTGGGAGTTTATGGTTAGACTCTTACTTTATGGAATGCTAATTTGGTGGAGGTGTGGTATTCGGTTAATTTTGATCATGGGTTGATTATTAATAATTATTAAGATACGTAATGTAAGTGAAAGAAAAAGGAGTACATGTTGATATAAGCTACAAAGAAGAAGCATGGTGGGCTTACGGAACTTAGAGGTGAGAGATTTAGTTAGAGAACCAGATCCATCAAATCTGACGTTGTCACTTTGTACAGTTGTTTTGAAAAGTTGATATATTTATAAAGATAAGAAATATATTTAACCTTATTTTAATTTGCAAGGTGTCTAAAGTTGTTGACTTTATACCTAGCTCATTGGTGGGTGTAAGTATAAAGTTTTGGCAAATGTGTTAGCAAACAAGTTGAAATTAGTATAAAGGAGTCACCGTTATCGCGGAAGTTGTTATAAATATATGCACTTTGTGAACATCATATGACAAAATAGAATACAATACAACACACAGTATCATTCAAAACGTAATAGCAAAGCGTTGACACATAAGATTATTCAAAATGTAATACACAAGCGTTAACACATAATATTGTAAAAAATGTAATAAACTCGCGGTCAAATAAAATTCAAACGAGTAAATATTAACCAAACAATAGCACAAGACGAGCTATTTGGTCAATTCAACAAAACAAAATGAAGAATAAATGCCCATGATAGAGAGAACCCACTCAAAGGTATGCCTTTCGACATCTTTGTATCATCACCTTCATTTGGATGGGGCGATGAAAGATTTGCCAAAGAAAGTGCGGTCACAAGATTGGGTGGTCCCACACGGACAATCTCTTTTATTGGAGGAGGCGATAAGACAAGATCCATCAAAGTTAAGACATTCCTTTCTTGATTTAATCTCTATACAATGTAACGATGGATGAACTCTTCTTCCGAAAAGGGGGCAGATAATGACGAGTAGTAGACTTCATCATCTTCTTCATAACATGGGCCATCTTAGTCGTATCATATAGTTTGAAGGCAAACATTATTCTAAATCAATGACAAACTTACACAAAAATTAGCATATATGAACTCATTTCCAAGTATAAAAATCAAAATGATGAAAAATCCATTATGGGTCCATATGTCAAAGGGAATAAAAAAAAAAAGTGCGCAAACCTCTTGTTTAGTTGTGTGAAGCGTCTAATATTTAAAGCAATGAAGCAAGTTTAGTAAATGTCGAAAATGAAAGAAAGTGATCACTATGTATATATACGAGTACGATTGATGATTATATTTTTAAGTTATACAATTGGAAGGACACATGAGATATTTGCCTCTAACCTCACGCACACAAGTAACTTAAGGACTTGGTTGTTTTAAATGAAAAAAAATGACAACGTCAACACAAGTGACTCAGGCGAGTCACGTTTTGTTTGTTTATTTAACTCGGGTCGTGTTTAAAAAGTAAGGAAATAAAACAAGAAGCAGTAGTAGTATTTCATTTCACCGTGCGTTGCTTTCTTCTTCATATGCTTTGCATCGGTTTCATTCATAAAACCAGGTATGTACTTCCCCTTTCCTTTCTCCATCTACGTTCAAATATCTTCACCCATCTATTTATTTATTTTATTTTATTTATTCATGTTATTATTATGCATACTTGGTCTTTGATGCATATTACCCTTTCAAAACAAAACCTTACATAGCATTCAACGGAACCAACGTTTTTTGCTCAAGCTCAAAGGTTAAACACTCAAATTATCATTCACGTTTCTCTGTTATAAACAATCATTAACCTGTTCAGCGTGTTTGCTTCTGTTATGCGTGTTATAATAAACAAAGCACGATACTTTCAAATATTTCCACTAATTCTTTACAGTATCTGGTTTGTAATGCACTACGTGTATTTAATCTCGGTGTTGTTCATGAATTTGCTTCTTTGTTATCTTCTGCTTTTCACGATATGTTTCACTCTTCATTCCGTTACACTTCTTAGTTGCTTTTGTTTTTATGTGTGTATATATTAATCTACAATAGTATTGATTCTGAGATTCCATTCTGAACTTTCATTCAACTGGATCTGGGCTTCATTATCTTATTCTTTTGTTAATCAAAATTCTCCAACTTTATGTACAGGTTTTTACTTTATTTTATATGTTTTCCCTTGGTCATTTTATGGTCTATGAATTTTGAAGCCGTGTCAAGAAAATAAGTTGACAATTTTCGGTTTATTTACAACGAAAAATAATAGTTTTTAATGTTAGTGATTTAGGTAACCATGTTGAAGTGAGGGTTTTGATGTTTCAGATCGTATTGGCAATTTTTGTAGACTTATAAGTTGAAAATTGTGCATGTTGCTTGTGTTCTATTCTGACCCGACTTGATTGATAGTTCATTAAAGTGAAAACATTTGAGATCTAATAATTTGTTAGATAATAATATGCAAAGGTTGTTAATTTAGAAAACAAAGTAACAATTCCATAGGGATAGTTGGATACTCATAGTTTTGAAATCTAAATTCTTTCATTAAGTGGAATGATGCTTTCAAAAATCAGTAGCCTGGTTAATATGAGTGGGTGATGAGTAACCCTGTTTTACTTTTATGCCTCGTTACAACTGATACTTCAAGTAGGCTCTTGATGATGTTATTTAATCTATTTTTCCTTTATAAATTTCTTCTTAAGCCATGATTTGACTCTTTAGTTATCTGGTTTTGTTTTACTATATTTCTTTGCAGATGGTGTCCTATAACCAGAATTATAATGATATTTTCATGGACCATGCGTCTGATGGAGACCCTGAATTCAGTCCTCGAATAGGTCATGCATACCAGGCGGAAATTCCTTCTGTGATTGCGAAATCAGACCAGATTTCGCTTAGAATGAATCCTGCTGATTCAGAAGAAGTTCACGATAAATCACTCTCCCTTGCAATTGATTTACCCATGTCAGACACATGGAGTGATGCTGATACAAATAGTTTTGTACTAGGTTTGTTTATTTTTGGGAAGAATTTTACTAAGATAAAACAATTCATCGAGAACAAAGGGATGGGGAAAATACTTTCATTTTACTATGGTACGTTTTACAAAACTGATGGATATCGTAGATGGTCGAAGTGCAGGAAGAAAAAAGGGAGAAAATGTATGGTAGGACATAACCTTTTTGCCGGACCGAGGCAACGCGAACTATTGTCTCGCTTGATTCCTCATGTCTCTGAAGAATCTCAAAATCCTCTGTCACAGGTATTCAACTATGTCGTCTCATCTCCATCTCCTCTATTGTTAATGAACTGTATAAGTATATTCCATTTATCTGACAGATTGGCTTAGCCTATATGACCACATTTAGTGGTTTCAAATTTTCTTTCATTCTTTCATGTCTCTCTTACAATATTGTATCCAATGTGAATTCCTTTGCAAGTTCTGATATTGATATTTTCCCTGTAATTTTAAATATAGCCTTCTTAAACTTCCTTCTCGGAGTGTGGTAATATTTCATGATATTAATAATTTTGTTTTAACAGTAATCTGATTTATGTGGTGCCCTACATGTATAATGATTGTCTGTCCATATTTTGCGGATTTATTAACCATGTAAAAGAATAAATGTCACTAGGAATAAGGGATAAATTATCTTTTGGAAATGCATTTTATTTATGAGCTCCGAACGATGGTTAGATTGTTTATCCTAGGCAATTTGATGTTACAAACTGAAAGCTTCACTAGTTTATGGAACATCTTATTTCTTTAATTTTACATACTTTGTGCATTTCATAGTTACAGTGTAATTACGATGGAGTAACCGAGCGAATTATCATTTACTGCGACATACCATAATTATTTGAATTCTTATGTCCACACCTATACCTTTTTTCTTTAAATCACTCCAGTTATATATATATATATATATATATATATATATATATCATTTGTTTCAGTCCTCACTTTGCTTATATTTATACACAGATTTCAAACTCATTTATGGAGGGCAGAACTTCTCTAGAAAATTACATATCTTCTTTGAAGTCTACTGTTGGACTTGGCGTACTTGTGGAAGCTGTAGGTATTGGTAAGGAGAAGGGAGACCTTACTAGGCTTGGCATGGAACCTGGGAAGGACGTTCAAGCGTTTCCAGCACCAGCTTGCAAAGCTTTGTCTTCTCTTGGACCTAGTGAGATAATTCAATATTTGACAGGATTTCGGCTGAGCAAAACCAAAAGTAATGATCTCTTCTGGGAAGCTGTTTGGCCCCGCTTGCTGGCAAGAGGTTGGCACTCTGAGCAACCAAAGTATCAAGGCTATGTTACCTCCAATGAATATCTGGTTTTTCTTATTCCCGGTGTTGAGAAGTTTTTAAGGAGAAAACTTGTGAAAGGTGACCATTACTTTGATTCTGTTAGTGATGTCTTGAGAAAAGTAGTAACTGAACCGAATATTCTCGTGCTCAAAGAAGAAGAAGCCAAAGTTGGTAGCTGCAACGAGGAAGAGCTAGAAAATGGATCAAATGAAGATGATTTTTCTGACGATCATCGTCAATGTTACCTCAAGCCCCGATCTTCTACTTACAGTAAAGATCATATCAAATTCATGGTTATTGATACCAGTTTGGTGCATGGTGGAAAGTCATCTGCTTTAAGGGAATTGAAATATGTGCCTGTTAATTCAGTGCCTAAAGTGGAGGTAGATGTTGGTTGTAAAAAATATAAAGGGCTTAAATATGCGAGGAAGGTAAACCGTAGCAAGGATGCGCCTAAAACCATTAAACAGAAGTCGACAAAGTTAACTGTAATTGATACCAATAGACTTTCTGAAGGAAAACTATTGAAGCTGAAAGTGAAACAATTGAAATATCCCCCAGTTGAATTAAGAGATGCTTCTACGATGATTACTGGCCTTCTGAGAGAAAGTAAGGGTCGCTCTTCAATTGATGATTCACCGAGGAAGGTGGAAGCTAAGAGGCTGATATGTGACAAAAAAAATATCAACAAAACTGATGGGTGCAGAGGTGTATCTAGCAGTAAAAAAACACATGATAATCTTGATAATAATCGACTGACGAGGATCATAAAACATCAATTCAATCAGAGAGTAAGGTCAGGTGATTCTAATCATGCAGCCGTTCCTATTAAACGGAGGAAATTGACTGCTTGTGCTAAATCAGAGAAAAGCCGCATTGTTGAGAATTCTTCAGGATGTTTAGGCTTCTCTAGGTCTTCTAGCTTTCGAGATGCAAACCAAAATGTTTGTGGTCCAGTTAGTCATCAGCAGAATGAAAATTCAACTTCTTCAGCAGACAGAAGTGTGGAAGAGGATGACAGAAAAAGCATTATCAATGACAGCTATCAACGCACGAGTGTTTCTTGTGGTAAAGTTGAAAAATCTGAATATTTCACCTTCAACATACCTCAGGCACCATCGAAGTCTGAAAGTAGCAAAACAGTAGCAATGGCAGCCGAAGATGAGCAAGGCCTAAAGGCAAAAGATCCATGTCTGACATCTGCTTCTCAGGAAGTAGTTAAGGAGCCTTTGAGAATCCCTTGTGATGTTGGTTCTTTGGAACAACAGCCTGATATGAATCCGAGGAGACAGAGCTCTAGAAACCGACCATTAACAGTTAGAGCATTGGAATGTATAGCAAATGAATTCCTGCATGTGCCAAAGAGACAGAAAAAGAAAGACATCCGTACACACCAAGATCCTTTCAATCCTTCCCGCAAGGCTCGTACATGAGGCAAAATATTGCTGCATTGTTGTTCAGATCATGGGACTGCAGTTTTAGCACAAGAAGAAAAACATTTCAATGGAGATGGTAGTGTTAGCTAGATATTTGCAAGCCAATTGGTTAAGTTAAAGAGTAGAGGGCAATAGTTATTTTCTTTTAAGATACATGCCTATCTGTCATCATCATGAAGTTTTTGACCTTTGGAAACAAAATGGTTTAGAATGTACTGATGATTCTCCTACCTGACTTTAAATTGTGTTCTAAGGCTGCCAGATGACTAGACACATTATCCATAATTTTTTGGTTTATTTTGATTTCAAAAAATTTCTTTTCTTTGCGTTGGTATGTTATGTTTATTTTAAAATCAAAATGTCGTCCAAGTGGAAGAATGTTATAAATTTTGTTTTTATGTGGTTGGTCCTCCATTCATTTATACAACATTGATTGAATGGTATCTTGACGTTTCTAGAATATCCATCTCGTAATGAATGATATTGAACATCATATGCGAATGTGTTTGAATAGTGTAGCGTATAATTGAATAGTTTCATGATGGATGAAATCACCGCAACTTTTCATGATAGGGTATGATTGGATATCTTACGACTATTGATGAATGGATTAGTAACCTTGCATACAATGGTGGGTTCTCTCTCCATGTTTCCTAACATATGTTTCTAGAACTTCAATGTATGTTTATCTATCGCACATGTAAAGTTTAAGTGGTTGAATATAACTTGATAACACAGAATTGACAAACTTATATCTGACATCCATCTTCAATGACATATTCTAGTGACATGTGAATTATCACATTATAATCCAGAAAAAGCTTTCAATTTAATTTTGTTGTGCAAAATAAATGTTCCCTTGAGATTGCAAAATTGGGCATGCATACGGATTGAATTGGGAATACAAAATTGTTAACCGGTAGATTTTCCATGTTAACGACATCATTAGCGGTTCCCTTGAGCTTGTATCATCTTCGCTGCAAGTAACTCCGCATATAGAACCATGTGCTTGTTACTGGTGATTGTTGTAGACAACAACAACGAGGAATGGCCTGATGCATTTGTGCTAGCACTGTGTAGTTGATCTTGGTTGAACAATTCAGCTCCTAAACTATTTGAAATCTAAGAATAATACACTCTACTTAAAACAAAGTAGTGACTACGATGTTTTTCAATCAGGAAGACAAAATAAGTAGTTAGGAAGATGAAGTAACACAAACCATTCCTATTAAATCATCAATTTATAGAGAACAAACAATTATCAGTCTAAAGATGGCCCTTTTTGGCTCTCCGATTTAGATCAAATATTTGGCGTCACAGTCATACACCACTTATCTACATTAGAAATCAAAACTGAACCATAGAATTAGAAAGCTTAAAAAACTCTCAGGAAAGTTTTTGTTAACTACTATTCTATAGCTGGTAGATTGTGTTTCACAGAAGGTGGTAGAATAGAATTGAATATCAATGCAAAAGAAGCCATTTTGATAGAAGCTAAAACCACAACAATAATTAATGATTATGGTGACTTTTCATCTTCTGATTCCACCAAAGAGCTTCTTCCAAAAATTGATTATAACAAACCAATGGAAGAAATTCCATTGCTTGTCGTTCAAGTCACAAGATTCTCAAACAAAGATGAAAGCTTTGCATTTCAATTGATGTTTGTAACTTGATGAACTCATGGGCCAAATTAGCAAGAGGAAAAACACTAGAGCCTAACGAATTGCGATTTTTAGATAGAACAAAAGTTTTCACACAGACCAATTCAAACGCGTTTCGAACACATAATTGAAGCCGCTACCACTCATTCTAGGAAGAATCATACACAAGTGAAGAAAGAAAGAAGAAAACAACAGCTGAATTGTTGAAACTCACAGCAGAAGAAGTTGAAAAGTTAAAGAAAAAGGCTGATGAATGTGATATTGCAAATAGGTCAAGACTAGCAGATTTGAAGCAATTAGTGCACATATATGGAAAAGTGCATATAAAGCACGTGAGCTTGAAGAGAATCAACAAACTGTTGTTAACTTCAATGTTGAAATCAGAAATGTAATCATTCCAAATCTTCCTAAGAATTGCTATGGGAATGCTTTGATTCAAAGTTCAGCAAGAGGGTTTATTGGAGAAATCACATCAAAGCCGTTGAGTTATGTTGCACAAAAGATAAGGGAAGCAAATGTGTTGATAACAAATGAGTACATAAGGTCACAAATTGATGTCATAAGGAGTTTTGAGAATTCGGATGATGCAAGAGCTTTGTTTATAGGAGGTGATGGTGAGAATGCTGCATTTTTTGGGAATACTAATCTTCATATAACAAGTTGGATAAATTTTTCTGGATGAAACAGTTTATAAAGTTATTAAATTGTAATTTACTTTGTTGTTCAATAATGAAATTTATTTTCTCGGGGAGTAAATAGGTAATTACCCCCCCCCCCGAAATTGTAAATTTCGTCAATTACCCCCCTAAAATTTGACAATGTTAATCAATTTACCTCTTCGTCAAATTTTTCTGTTAGTGAACATGGCGTTTTGCAAATATCTCCCTGAAGTTTTGTACTTATATTAGAGGAAAATGCATAGACCTTAAATCTTAGACCATGTGAACTATTTGGGAAATGGAAAGCTTTATATTATTCTATGAAGTGTGAGTTATGCTCCAAGGTTCTTGCCTTGTTTTAGTATCAAAATGAAAAAAAGGCTTTGTGTCGTGTTTTATACAGGAAAATTAGTTCACATATAATTATGTACTAATCTTGTTCTTGTCTTGTGAAGGTGGTGCACACTCCTTAATTGTGACTTTGTTTTTCCTTATTGGTACTCATGCTAAGCCCAAGTCTGGTAAACTCAAAGTGATGAGTGTGAATTCTCTTAGGACCGTTGTAAATTGATTAACGTTGCGAAATTTCAGAGGGTAATTGAAATTTTGTTAATTTCAGGAGGATAATTGACGAAATTTACAATTTCAAGGAGGTAATTGCCTATTTACTTTTTGTGGCTGTTTTTCTTCAATTCTTTGGTGGAATTGTGTTCTTCTACTTTTGGTTGTGCAATGAGGGTAACAGATCTTCTGTTATTGTTTGGGCTCAGTCAATTTTTTTTTTTACGACGGTCTATCTGTTTATTTTGAACTTTTTTTTATAAGGAAATAATTTTGTTAAAATAAATAATTTTTATAAAAAATAAAAAAAAATTCCTTACAAAGAAAAAGTTGAACTACAATTTGATAGAGACCCGATTAGAGATCATAACTAAAAAGGCTGAGCTAGGGTAAAAAAATCGGTAGAATAGATTTTTTATTTTTTTTACAAATCGGTAGAATAGATAAAATGTCAATTGCTACTTGAGAACTCTCACACATATGAATGGAGTGAACACTTACGAAAATATATTTATGTTAAATTAAATAATATTTAAATATTATCCGAAAAGTTTTGTTGAAATAATATTTAATTTAAACATTATTTGAAAAGTATGGTACTCAATCTAAAATATTCCGTACTCAATCTAAAATATTTTTGTATTCGATCTAATACGTGTGATACTTTTCCCCAAAGTTTCTCGCGGATGAGTTGTGAATTATCACCATAAATTTAAAGTTTGCATAGTTCATTCCACACACAAATGAATTCTATTAAGTTATCGAAAATTCTTTCTCTCTTCTCCCTCTTTTGACTGATGCATATCCGAGCCACTTCTCCCCTTTCTTTTATGTCCTTCAAAATTAGGAGTGTTCTTAAGATAATATCTTTCGAGATATAATGTCCATACATAATTAGGAGTGTTTTTAAGTATTTTGGAGAAGTTAGAGTTTAGAATGACAATAGCATCATATTTGAGTGTTCGCAGTACCATAGGTAGAGTGGTCATAGTACCATGATTGATTTATTTCAGTATTAAATTTGAGTAGTAGGAATTTGAGATACTTGTAGATGGGTTGTTTTATCTTGGAGGAGATGTGGTTGATAGTCTGCTTGCACAATTTTTGAGTAGTGTCACGAAACATCTTAAAGAGAGTGACATGATCCTTACTCAACCCAGTAATAACTTCGGTGGCTGAAAATTCTTTTTAAAAATTGATTTTGGAAATCCAAAATTCAATAATTTGGAAATCCAAAACCAAATAAAACTTTTAGAGGATATTGAGCCTACATCTAGTTAGCATTCAACAACAAATAAATCAAACTCGTTGTCGCGATTACAACAACAAATTATGACAATCAAATTAAACAGTCCAATAAATAGTGATTCAGCACAATCAAATAAATGACAAGAGATAAAAAGACTAGAGACACAAACACTAAGATTGCTTTTTGACAAACATTTGACAAGTGTATCAAATCGTCATCAATTTAATAAAATTTATTAGTTTATCTCCACATGGATTGTGTATTTTTGATAGGTTATTAATTAGTATTTATTCAAAAGTAAATTTAGGGGTCATAAAAGTTTGGTTTAAAGATAAAATTAAGTTAAGACTTAATTAGAATGATAACTCATAAGTCGTAGTTTGTCGTGTTTTTAGCATTCAAATTCAATAAAGTATTGTTAGTTTTAATCCTAGTTTAGAGCTATTTTATTACAAATGCTTGATGTAAGATTTTTACATGTCATAGACTATTTATACGTAAGTATCATAAGATCGTTTCCGCAAGGAGTTGTGTATATCTTAAGCATTTTAACATCATTTATCACATTAAGTGTTTGGGTATAAATTGTTTGTTTATGTAAAACTATTTTTAACTATTCGACATAAAAGTAAAGCGAGAAGAGATAGGGCTATTTCGCTTGGGGTTAAAGATATCAACCAAGCGTAATAGCTGCAATCTCTCGATCAAATAACGGATTCTAGCTTTTTAAACAATATTATCACAATCACTCAACAATATCATTCGTGTCCAAATGATATCGTTATTCCTAAGGGATCGTTAGATGTCAATTTCCCAAACAAAGTCGATTGGATCGTTTAATCGACGATTTCCCAACCTATTAAACGACCCAAAAGCATTAAGTTCTAGATTAAAAGTGACTATCAAATATTCACATCTATGTCTAGAATGAAAACTTAAGATAGACTGATATTCTATTTCTTAGACCCAAAAGTATTTGCCAATATCATTTTGAATCTCAGTAAAGCATTAAACACAAGAATAACAACAATATTGAATAAATAAACTAGAACCATATATTAAAAGATCAAGAGTTTACATAATAGCTTGTTTGAATACCTCAAAACCCACAAGGGTAGAT
>Ga0315913_1007996_pt1 | contig 12585 bp, 4 predicted proteins | sample MpolsnodulesMG_FD_207736 | JGI IMG/M metagenome (GOLD analysis project Ga0315913, IMG submission 207736) | Medicago polymorpha root nodule microbial communities from Los Angeles, California, United States - small nodules | ecosystem: Host-associated > Plants > Roots > Nodule | place: USA... | reverse complement strand
CTGTAAAATGAAAACACAAAAATTATGATGCAAGTACAAATTGAAAAGTTGCAGCTAAATTCTATTCTGTAAGTATAAGTCATGTTGCAGATTAGTTAAGCTCCGGCAGATTCCACTCTTGCTTTGAGCAAGAAAAAATGAAATTATCAGGAGAACTTTGTTAAACTCAGCAATTTGGAAACTCAACTTTACAAGCAAAACTCCAAAAGATTGATTGAATAGCAAGAGTGTGGAAAAGGGACTAATATCACATCCACTTCGCCTTTGCCTTTGCCTTTGCCTTTGACTTTAACTTTTGACACAGCGAATCCATCTTATACTCACTTTTTCAGTGAGGGGACCTTATTATTAGAATATTGATGGTTTTTCAAATTGATGGGATATTTATATAACTATTTTATGACAAATTTATCTTATATTTATATTATGTTTTTATTTTTTCTCTTTATTTTTCTCTATTATTTTATTAATAAAAAGAGAAAAACATAGTTATCATAAATAATTGTATAAATATCGTTACTTTTTCTAAAAAAATGTAGAGTTTTATTTCAAAAAGGTAGACACAAAAATAGTTATTAAGTTCCACAATCATTAAAAAAATTCCGTTGAAACCTTTTTTCTAACATTTTCTTTATAAGTATACTTTTTATTAGGTGAAATTTATGTGTATCTCACATTTTTTATTTGTTCTGGAGTTTTCCTTAAAAAAATTTGTTTGGGAGTTTATAAGGATGTTAGTTTTTTTTTACAATAAAATATGATAGGGTTCTTGATAAAAGTTTATAAAGGTGAGATACTTTTCATTCTACATGTTGGTTTTGGAAGGATAGTTAGACTCAATTTCAACATAATATTGAAGCCTATCAATTTGGGTCATCCACCATATACACACACCAAGCTCAATAGTCATGGACATAAGGGACCTATCTCACATTATATATATAAGACTTTTGATAAGAGTTTATAAAGAAGAGAATTCCTCACCTTAGTAAAGATGAGTTAAATTCAATTTAAACATAAGCATACTTCTAATAACTCAGCGATTGGGAAATTATCAAAGTTGTATATGTCATTCTTAAAATTCAAAATCACATTAACTACTACTTTTTATGTATAATCTCACAGTCATAACCCAATCATACAAACCAAAAAAAGCAATTCGTCCAAAAAATGTGAATTCGATTATTACAAACAACTTTGCACTGCTTAACTAATTATTTATGAATAATGGGTTTGGATTATTTGGAGTCACAAACATCGCATATTCGCACGGTCAAACACATTGGTGACCGTTTGATCAAGATCGATCCATATTTTAAGTTCGGTCTTTTAAAGTTAGAAAAAACAATCAAAATTTACTTGTTTTATGCACCGTCTAATCTCAATCCAATTATGAAGACCAACGATGTCCTGACTGTGTGAACTTATTACGGGTCGCAAATCCAAATCCATGAATACAACTATAAGTCTTACTTCCTCCCTCCGTCTCAAATTATGTCATTATAATAAAAAAATAAAAAATAAAAAAACAAAATTCTTATTTACTTCGTCTCAAATTATATGTCATTATAATAAATAAAAAAATTTCCTAAATTATATGTCATTTTGTGATATCAATAAAACTTTGCACTATTTTCCCATTTTGTCCCTTCTTTAATTACTACTACTACGTATTCCTTTGTTTTATCAATGTTATTAAACAATTATTTCATTCATTCATTTTATTTGCTCACGGGTATGTTGGACTTGTAATGGATATTTATGCTTTTGCTAAATCAATGATAACCACTTTGAAAACCACTCACAACCTATTAAAACATTGCACTATGTATGCGACATTTATTCATTTTGTTAAACCGATGAATATAACAACGAGGGTACTTTTGGAAGGTAAAAAATAAACCTGACACTTTAATTAGATTTCTTAATCCATGGACATTTTCTGGAATGACGTATAATTTGGGACAGATAAAGTATTAATCTTACTGTGCATTTATTAGTGTGCCTAAGAGATTAATCAAATTGCAAATTTCAAGTTAGCTACAAATTTATATTATCATTATTGACTTCAGACAAGGTTCTATCACATAAAGACAAACATGCATAATTTTAGTCATACTCTAGTAGTGGTATGTAACCAAATGTGCTTTGTCATATTAGCAGTGGGAACTGATGAAATTCCATCATCAATCAGCTTGCTTATCCAAAGTCTGCAACCTGAAAACAAAATAATATAAGGTCTCAGAATTATCCCAAAAGAAAGAAAACAAGGTCAAGAAAGTTATTGAATAGGATTGTACCTTTGCACAGAAGTTTTTGTCTGATAAATATTTTCTGACTTCATGTCGCGATGAATATATGCAGGCACGGGGCACCGTATGTTCATGAATGTATTCAAGACCTCTGGCTGAATCCAGAGCAATTTTAACCCTGATAAACCATGACAAAGGTTCTCCATCTGGAAACATTTTTAGTTTATCATTATATAGTCATCACTCACTATAACATATTAATTAATGCATCAGAACTGACATAGATACCTGACAAACATGTGCTTATAAGACATATACATATTAAAAATGGACAACATGTGAAAACTATAAACAAGAACAATTGCAGATTTATCCTTACAGTATTATCATATCTAACATTATCAAACATTAAAACTAACACCACAGATTACAAACCTCGCCATTCAGTTCTGCACAATAGACTTCACCAAAACCACCTTGGCCGAATTCGTTAGCCTTATTGAAGTTATTTGTGGCATTGACTAGTTCTTCATATGAAAATTCCCCTGATTTTTCCACCCTAATGCCAATGATATGAGCAGGACTCACAGAATCTGAAGTTCCATATGTAGCATTATCAGAGATTTCATCTAAAAGAAGATGATAAATAAGAGTAACTATAGGGTATATTCCATGATCAACTGTATTTTAATTTTCTATCAATATCAATCTACTGACCACTCTTAACTTGAGTGAAGATTGCACTGGATTCTTCTGATAGCATTAGTTCTTGCTTCGGTGCCTGCTTCTTATGCAGAAAAAGTTATATATGAGATGGAAGTAGATTAGCACTCTAGTTTAAGGATATATTTACCATTCATCTCATATATGAATGTCAAACTAACCTCGAGTGCTGGAAAGGAAAATGAAAACAAGGGCATCCAGATTAGCATGTTTTAGAATGAAAAACTACTTAACTTCACGTGCAAAGAAAAAAAGATAAATAATTACCTTGTGTGAAGAAGCACGTAGTTACCATTTTGGTCTGGAAATTGAAGAGAAAATAAAATATGAGGTTAAGTTTCAAAGCTTAATATAGAAGTTGAATAAACAGGCAAACAACTATAAGCATGATGTTACACACTCTTGAATGCATTTCTTACCATACAAACACTTTGAATACAGCACTAATCAGATGAACAGAACTCATTAACTTTTCTTCATACCAAGATTTATGCAAACCAAGAAATTAGAAAGCTCAAGTTTAAGAGAGAAAATTCGAGATTTCTCAGGTATACGGGAATGGTCTACTTAAAGTTATATCCAAGGTTTTAAATCGAAGTCTTGGTCGTATCATGATCATTGATCAATACGCTTGAAGTGAGAGTGCAGTTCACTTCAAGGATTTCCAAGTATCTTGAACGGGTTTCGCGTTTATCGCTACTGCAACCTGTTTGCATAAACTCATATGGGTGAATCGGACCTAATTTATTTATTTTTTTGTTAATAACAAATGTTAGTATGTTAATTGTTATGTTACTATTTTTTTCTCCTTGCAAACAGCTACAGATTATGTTTTGCAAGCTTTTTCCACAACAGAAATAATTTTGCTTGATAGTTATATAATACAGAGTTATGTTCTCAAAATAACACTCGTTATTTGCTTTGTAGTTGAATGATGATTCTTCAAATCATATTATAAAAATGATTGATTATCTTTCCTAAATATAACATAGCTTAAGATGTTGAAGGGTATACCAGATTCAAGTGATGAACATGTGTTAAGAGTTAAGACCTTCAACTCACAAAGAAATTCTGTTGATGCTTGTACATCCATCTTCTTAACTGCTATTTTCTGCATAGAATAAATTGTATGAGAGGAAATCCAACTCGAAAAGAGTGAAAAAAATTTGTTATTATAAGTGAGGAGAAAAACAGAAACTCAAACTTTTGAATTCACCCTTAACTAAACAGTCTTACATAATTTACAAAACTGTTCCTTAATTTCTTGTTTTCTTAAAACTGAAAAACCAAAACAGGTAATACTTGTTTGAAAAAATAAGATTGTACCGTGTAAGAGTTTGATTTTGTAAAACGATCATTAGTGTCACTTTAATAATATTTTCCTCTTCCACAATTTAAAACAAAAAACAGTTTATAAAACATTTTCAAGATTAAAAACTCAAACACAATCAAACAAGATATCTGTAGTTTCGTACCTCGCCTAAGTTCTGCATAATAGACGGCTCCAATCCACCTTGACCAATTTTATTATCCAAGCTGAATCTATTTGTAGCCTTGGCTAATTCTTGATATGAAAACCCTGTTGACTTTGCCACCAGAATGCCTGTAAGGCCAGCATCACTACCAGTGGCATGCCCACAGGATCCTGAAGTTTCATATTCTCCACTACCTGAGGCTTCAGTAGAAACAGTAACGAAAATCAGCTAGGTAGCAAGTTGTTTTCATAAGGGAAGATTATTGAAATAAATAAAAAACTTATAACATGTCATAAAATATTTTTGTAAGATTTCTCAAGTACCATACAAGTGCTTATATCATAAGTTCAAATAAGTTGTCAGTAAAAAGTTAGATGAAATGTGAGTATGAAAAAATTTACCATTACCATCTTGAGTTGAAACCGCAATAGAAATTTGTGTAAGTTTAGTTTTCTCTTCTTCCTTCTTTTGGAAGTATTTGGCATATATATAGATAACAAATACTTAGCTGAACCCTTAGCAAGACCTGCTTAAATTTAAGCTCACAAGAAGCATTGACCTTTTGTCTATTTGCATAGTTTTGTGAACAATTATCTTAATAGCACAAGGACAAACCTGTTCTGCAAGAGGGGAAAATAAAAATAAAATGAAAGTTAGAAAAATAGAACCAAATTATATGAAGCAATATTTACTTCTAATATAATGCACTCAAAGTCCAAATTGAGACAATCAATGTTACTTACCTAGGATACAAGGGAACATCATCTCCATTTTGATCTGCAAAGTAAAAAATAAATACCTAAAACTTTAAGCAAATTCTCATTGAAGACTTACCCAAGTCACAACGAATGTGACGGAAGTTCCAATCATCTATGCCAATCACAGTTGGCGGATTAATTTATTCTTTGAATTTACTCTAACTTATATTATTTATACCAAATGCATTTTATCTGATTATCAAAAGGTGATAGAAGAAAATAAGAAAATACATACCTCTTCATAGAATGAACACTATCCCACTTCCTTTGCTGAAATTCACACCATGATTACATTAACCTTAGCCTTAACAGGTATATGTTTTGGATCATAACTGTTGAACTTTTTCAAAACCTCAACAGTTGTCAAACTTGCATAATAAGTATTTGCAATTAAATCATATATGTATCTCCTTCTTTTGCTGAGTATTTTAAAAGGTACACTAATAAATGCACAATAAGATTAATACACAAAACTTCAAGCAAATTCATTAAAATGCTAAGACAAGAACAAGACAAGTGAAATAAATGATCCAAGATAATATAGTTTTGCTGCTAGCTAACATTGTTCTACACTTTCTTCGTAATTAAAAACAAATCATGTTTCCAAACATCAATAAGCATCATGATGGCAGCAACGTCCCAGCTACTCTGGCGAGCCTGGAGAGGATGGACCTGGGTCTTGTCTTTCCTCCTGCGGTGGCAAATGTCCCAGCTCCAAACCAGCCTCCCCTTGACCAGGAACAGCACTGAACTTCTTCACCACCTTCCGGATAATGACATAGAGGATAAGGAGGAAAAAAAAGGCGGCCATGGCTATGATGACCGCTGTCCAGACTCTGTGTGAGTGGTGAGGCTTGTTGAAGTCATCCATTCCCTTCGGAAAGTGGTAGTAATGGTGCTTTGGCACCGCGGAGGGAGGGGAAGCAGAGGGATATCAAATAAGCGATAGAATTGGAAAACATTGTAGCTATAACTATAAGCAAAGAAAAACAGAGTAGCAAATAAAATAAAGAATGAGATTGAGTATTATCTTGTAAACTGCAAGTATTATTGAATGAATGAAAGTGTTGATTTTATCCATGTTTGTCAAACTCTTCACTTAACTCATAAAATCGTATGGATTTATGACTCTAGGTATCAGAGTCGAGTCAACTTACTTACAAATTTGTTCGCGTAAACTTGGCAGACTTGTATAGATTCGCATAGAATCACAAGTTTGAGGGTGTTTGAACTAATCAATAACATAATGATTATTTTCACCTATGGATGCCTAAAACGACAGTGCCCAAGTTTTTTTTGTTTGAAAACTCAAAATGCAACGGTTGAATGATAAAGCTGTGTGGCGCAGAAAACCTTCAGTGTTGTTATAGTAGTTAAAATCGTGGTTCAACTCATAAGCTCGCATGATCTTACGATTTTCTACGAGTTGAGTCTACGGAGATTTAATGAGTTTAATAGATTCTCATGTTTGAAAACATTGATTAAGTCCTTTGGACAAGTGTTTATAGAAAGCTAGCTCGGTCATTAGCTGACAGACAGTGGCAACTTTGATGGATTGTAAATAGGGGTGTTCATAGTTTGGATTTTCTCATATCCAAACCATATCCACATAATAACCGATAAAATGGGCTGGATTTAAAAACCATTTTCCTAAACCGATTGAAGAAAACATGATCGGTTTTATAACCAGATTTTATTCAATTAACTGGCTTTGTTCAAATGTGTTTCTTGTCTCTTGACGGACTTGCGCATAAAGTTAAGCCTGAAAGTTATATAATCATTGCAATGCGATATCGTTCCAAATTATTGCGACAATTAATTTTGACTTATGACTCAAAATCAAATCAGTTTTAGAGTATTTGTTTGTCAATGGTGATATCCACCATAAATTCAATTTTATCCATAACAATATTTTCACCATACATAAATCCAGTTTTGATGATTTTTTCATGAAGCTTTTTTGTAAGTACATGTGGCAACAAAATCAATAAATCAACTATAATTTGCCTTCTTTTTCTTTTTGGGGAGGGAAGCAAAAACAAGTTTATTAGATTAGCAAGCAAGAAATGCACCTAAGAAAGACATAAACAGTCTCCATACGATACAAAAAGAAAGAAGTAAAGCAAAACCAAAAACAAACATCTTCCAATGAATGCTTCTAAAGGTAATGCAGCAAAACATGACATTATACAAAGAATTATGAGAAAGAGGAAACAAAATGGACTTACTCCATAACAATGATTCAGATCTGCCTTTTTTTCGCCGGAAAATTTGTAATCGACGAGCATGACGCGTGACTCCCATATGATATGCACCATTGCCCAATATCGAAGTGGCCAGCCATTGCCATTTTTGTCTGAAAATGCTTCTTCTGGTTTCATTTTCATTATAGCCAAGGAGAACCTAGCTTTCTACAAATGTTTCTTTTCTCTTATTTCAAATTTTCGATAAATAAATAAACTCTATCATTATATATAGCAATAACTCAGGTTGTTCCCCTATAAATTAAATGCTAATTAAACACTCTTTGAGTTTTGTTAGGCACATAATGTTACTTTTTTTTTCCCCTTATATTTAGTTGTTTTCAATTAATTTTTTCTATACATTATCAATTAATGTTACTTTTTTTTTTCCTTCAAAAAAAAATCATTATCCCAATAATAGTAAGCCGGAGAATTTTACAAAATTAAAAGGGGATAAAAATTATTCTGGTCCCTGAATGTATAACGAAAAATCATAATAATTTCATCAATGTATAAAAAGCTATTTTGACTAACATAGTGTATAATTAACGACTATTTTAAAATTTTGATACATTACAGGTTTATTACGCCTATTCATTACACACTCAAAGATGAAAATGGCTATTACCCTAAATTAAAATGAGTAAACGATAATTTTAATCCTTGGATGTGTGAAACATTAAATAACATCCTCTCTCTGGTCACATTTATAAACGACTTTTATTTTTTTTATATTCATTAAATAACTCATGTATGTAAACTATATTGTAATTTAGATGCATCAGGTATCTAATGAATATGAAAAAAGAAAGGTGCTTATAAATATGACTTGATGGAGTGTATACTTTCAAGAAATCCACAATTGTATGTAAATTTAGTCAATGGTAATTTTTTAGTCATTTTGATTTTCAAATGTATTTTTTTAATCAATTTCGTTCATAAAATTTTGTCCATTTTAAAATGAGTGTTACTTTAGTAAATAAAATAATTTGGTAAAATGTAATTTCCCTTTTTTTTAATTATTGGTTTTTTTTAATATATGTTTAAATCTTAGACAACATTTATTTTAAAACAAACGAGTAAACAAAATACAATTAAGGACGTATTTGCAAATTTGATACACAAATGTATAACGAAGATTCAATATACATGTGTAGGCTAGGGAAATAAATTAATACAACTACTACTAATTAAGCTTTATTTGGAATTTCTTGAACAATGAAACTAACTCCTCCTTTAATTAATGCACATTACCAACTTATTACAAGCAGAATTTACTAGTACATCATAAACTCAACAACAAATTTATTATTATTATTAAGGGAAACAACATTTAACACAATAATAATAAGGTCCAAAGGGGGAAATCCACAATTATTTATTTTCTTTCTTTTTTTCTTCGAAAGATTATAATCTATCAATTTTTTTTAGTAGTGAATCTGTTTGATCTCCAAACCCTAAAGAGAGAGAGAGAGAGATATGAATAGCAGAATAAGAGGACAAGAAAGGAATGGAGGAATAAAGAGGAGAACAAAACATAGCTTGCTTGCAACAATGGTAGTTTGGCCTTTGTATTGCGTGACACTGTACAAGCCAGGGAGATTTTGAGATTGTCTTTGCCATTGGCAAAGAAACTTTATGATGTTCCTGGTCAAGCATGGGTGCTTTAACAATGGTACTTCTTTTTAATGTGCCCAAGTTATAGTATAGTTTACAGGTCACACTATTTTATTCTTGAATTTCTTGCACTTTGCCCTGTTCTTGTTTGTTCATAAATATTGTTTAGGAGTGTCTTGTATGCAAGCAATTGTTAATCTCTAATTTAGTATAACTACTAGCAAAATATTTCCCCCAGTTCCTTTCTCTCCTTGTGCTCATTTCCAACCTTGATAGTCTTATAAAGGTAGCTTGTGCCCTTCAAAGTCAGGATTTCATCATGTGAACTGGATTAACTGAATTGGTATTGACAATATGATGTAGGTTTATAGATTCTGTAGGGAATCATTTCCTGATATGTGTCGGTGTTTTAGCTGATTGAAGGAACAGTAATTTATTTTTGCACTGTTCTCTTGATGCTTATAAAAAAAAACACTGTTCTCATGACAAAAGAATGTGAAGTTATCATTGTTTTACCGGAACGCGAAATTTAAGAAAATGGGAGAAAGGGTAGTAGATAGATTCTTCCTAATAAGGAAAAACCATAGAGGAGTGTTCTTGTCAACTTCAAGTATTATTGAATGATTGAAAAGTCCAGTTTGGATATTGTGTTACAATTGTTGAATTATTACGTGGTCCCATGGTAATGTTTTTCGATTTATGTAAAATAATAAAAGTGACTAAATTTATGACTGTCAATTTAAGTTGTTATTAAAGATGAAAACTGGGATCACATAATAACAAAACTATTAATGCATTAATGAAAAAAGAAAGTCCAAGTTGATTTAATGAAATAAAAAAAGATAGTCCAGAAAATATGATGTTATTGAATGTAATATCTTCAACGTGTCTTCATTGAAAATTACTATTTCGATACATCTTTTAAGTTTCATAGAAGTATTTGAGAAATGCATAAGGAGTGTAAAAGTGTGTTGAAGTCTTTTATTTTGAGACACTTGTCTGACACGTGTCGGGTGGGTGTCGGACACTGATGCACGTGAGACCCTAGAGCACGCTACACGCTTAATACCAAAGATGATGGGTTAAAAATGATTAATGCAATGATGAACGACACATATTCCTATAACCCACAATTGCATCTTCTGATGTTTAAAGATAAAAATTGGACATCAGTTGATGTTAATTTTAATTTTATAAAACTGGGATTTGGATTAGGTGCAGTCGGCACGTATGACTACATGTAGTCAGAGAAAAGATCATGATCATTCGATCAAGATGGAACGGTTGTAATATTATAGTAAAAATAATTATATTTTAAAAAAAAATGTGAACTGAGTCATCTAATTTTGATCTCTTGGCATGGCATCCTTGTTGTAGCCAAGCTCTCAGTGGCGGATCTTTTTCAAAATGTTAGAGGGAGCGGCGAAAACTAAAAAACGGATTAACGAAATCTCTGTATCCAAACATAAAATATTTAATTATTTATATAGAAATGATATTATATATTATATAATACATTACATTGAAATAAAAAATAATAGGTAGAAAACTTTCTGGACAAGTTTCCCACCAGAAAGCCTAGTTTCATAATTCCCACTGCAGTTGTAGTAATACCCGAAATGGAAATGTTGAAATCATATGATATATCCATTTTGAGTTACATTGAAAATGCTCATTAATATTTTGCTTTATATTCATTAAACGGTTGCTTCTTCATCTACCAACCATTTCATCATCGTTCGTTGCTGACTTGCTGCAATATGTGGAACTTGAATCTCTCTATGCTTCTCCTTCTTCAATTGCTACTTGTTTCTTCTGTTTCTGCTAAGATAAAGAGAGACACACTTACTGGTATGATTCATTTCTCATGAATGTCTATTTTGTTCAATGTTGATTCACCAACTTCATGCATTCATCTGTCACGTTAGTGCCATATAGATTCTGTCATAATGATGGTTGAGTGAGAATCCAATCTTATGAAGAATTGTGTATAAATATTGAATGATTTTAAGAAGGTGAATTGTATTTTTTTTCATGAATTTTGGGGAGAGAGAGTATTTAGAAGGTTAATTAGCTGGAGCATGCATAAATAATGAATCTTGAAACTTGTTGATTGTATATGAACTTCTCAAGAATTGGTTAGATTGTTGTGTTTCCATAAATACCGTTTCATAGTGTGTTGATTGTCTTAGATTATGTTTAGAACAAGTAAACATTCTCTTGACCTAAAATGATGCTAATAATGAATTCGAATTAGTTTTTGGGCTGATGGAATTGGAACAAGTTTTTTATGGCAAGCTACTATAATTTTATGAAATTACTTGATTAATTATTGATGTATTTCCATTATTAAATATGCAAAGTGGAGAATAACAAATCGAAAGCAACACACACACACACACACACACATATTGAGGGTCAAGGCCTACATACGTTATAACCTAAGGTCTTCCATGCCAAAACTAGTACATGTAATTTCACAAAAACATGCACGCACGCACGCACGCACATACTTCGATTATTGTTTTGTTTTTGTGCAAATGCATTGATATGGGTTATTTATGCTATGCTATGTTATGATTTTATTAAATTTTTAGGTTGAATACACTCCATAAAACTCTTGCAAAATTCCTCATTATAATGTGACTTCTTTGATCTCTCATTCCCAGCATGGTTCTCGCACTCCGACTTGCTAACATCTAATTTACACACCGTTGAAGTATCTTTCTTCGAAGTGTTACATTCTTCAACACCCTTTTCATCCTTCTGCACAGTATGTTCACTAACGAGTCTCACTTTCTTTAAATGTGCTAATGAAGCGATTGTTTGTGTGAATGCATTGATAGGAGTTATTTATGCTATGCCATGTTATGATTTACACCTTGAACACATTATATGACAATTTATTCCTATGTTGTTAAGAGCTTCTTGCACATGAACTGCTCAATTAACAATTTAATTAACCTTTTGTAGGAGCCATTGAAAACAACAACATGGACATAAATAAAGCCTTGAAGAAAGTCTCGATGAACATTCAAAACAAACTAAGTCTGAACCAACAAGTTGATCATGACCCTCCCCACTCAGTTGTCCATGACCACCCTCACCATTTTGGTCTTGAACATGCACCTCCCATCAATGAAGCAAGATCAAGTGTTGTACCACCTGCACGTCATATCGGTGAAGCAAGTTCGAGTGTTGTACCACCTAAAATGATGTTGATTTCTTATTTAAACCAATGGTCTTTACCTTAATTAAGGTCGTTCAAGTTGTACACTGACAATTTTAGTGACAAAAAGATTTTGGGACAAGGAGGTTCAACACCTGTTTATAAAGGCAATCGTCAAGGTTATTATGGCACATTCGCAGTAAAAAAAGTACAGCAGGAACCAACTAGATCAGAATTTCACTCAGAACTTGAGGCTTTAAAAATAGTTTGTCACCAGAGTCTACTTTCTCTTGTTGTTAAGAGCTTCTTGCCCAAAAACTGCTCTATTAACAATTTAATTAACCTTTT
>Ga0315913_1007994_pt1 | contig 12586 bp, 3 predicted proteins | sample MpolsnodulesMG_FD_207736 | JGI IMG/M metagenome (GOLD analysis project Ga0315913, IMG submission 207736) | Medicago polymorpha root nodule microbial communities from Los Angeles, California, United States - small nodules | ecosystem: Host-associated > Plants > Roots > Nodule | place: USA... | reverse complement strand
TGATATGACAGCAAGTAAGTACTTATATGAATTGATAGGATAATAAATAAGTATATTGATGAGTTGATATGATAGTATTAAAGAAGCATATAACGTTAAAGACTATTTTTACTAACCTAATGCACAAGTAAGGACTATACTGAAATTTTGATAAATTGATGGACTTTTGTGGCTATTCGTCAAACATTTAAAGATGAAAATGACTATTTGCCATACAAATGTTTCTAATGAGTTATGCTAACTTGTGTCCTACAACAGAAATTAAGAAGCTAAAATAGAATTAAATGACAAATTTTATATTGAAATGATAAGACCATCAACAATGGTGGATGCTTCATCAATTTAACATCAAGTTAAGTAAGCACCCCATTGTAGAGAAAATAAATATGGTGCTTGTAAAAAATGGTGGTTATGGAAGCACCTTCTCTCATTCTCTCTCTTATCTTTTTCGGGTCGCTCTAAATAAATTGTATTAAAATAATTGATTTGTTGTTGAAATGTAGTGATTTAGAGTAATTGATGGGATCAATCTATTAATCTTTTTTTTTTGTTGAGGGAATCAATCTATTGATCTTTTGTGAGGTGTTTGGTTGGAGAGATTGAATGTTTATCAAATATTAATATAAAAAAAATTATAAAATTCATAATGTATACATGTAAATTCCACTTAGAGCATCCACGATAGAGACATTCATTTTTTGGTATCTAAACAGGTTTCACGTGTACAAATCATTCATTTATAATTTTTTTAATTGTAGTACCTAATAAACATTCAATCTCTCAAATCCAGAATCTCACACAAATTTATTAAACTATTAGACAAGATCCATTAATAATTAATTATCATTATATTTCAATATTATAATATTAGTGCTTAATGTAACACCTCTCTTCAATATGTATCCCTTTTTTTAACTCTACAAAGAGAGTATTTATTAGATATTATACCATCTACAACATAGCACTCTATTTTGGGTGCTTAAGTGGATCATGCATGTACATATCATCAATTTTTTTAATTTTCAATGACTCTATTACTTAATAAGCACCACATCTCTTCAACCTAACACTTCATAAAATAGATCATATTAATAACTCAATGTCATTGTATTTCAACAAAACTTATTGATTTGTGTAGAATTTATTACATATGATCCACGAAAATTAAATAGAGAGAGAAGGTGCTTATATAGCCACTCTTCTCTATAAGTACCAAACATTTTCTCTCCACAATGAGGGTGCTTATTAATTCTGGTGCTAAATAGGTGAAGCATCTAACATTATAGATGCTCTTAGTTCTTCAAAAGAAAGGCACATCGCTGTGGATGGTCCTAAGAGCATCCACAATGGAGACACCCATTTTTAGGTTCTTAAATGGCCCCACATGTACACATTACTCATTTATAATTTTTTAATAGTAGTACCTATTAAGCACTCAATCACTCCAACCCAGATCTCACACAAAGTTCTTAAATGCGACCCACTAATCAACTATCAATAACTTTATATCATTGTATTTCAATTTTTTAATATTAAAAAAGTGCGGGTTCCGCTTAAAAGTGGGGGTCTTAAGTAAGACCTCGGATCTTATAAGACCCTGTAAAAGATTCTCCCCATTAGAGATACCTAACAAGTACCGAGTCTTAAATAGTTAAGACCCTCTCAATAGAGATGGTCTAAGCACCTAAAATAAGTGCTATATTATGATAGTCAAATTTTATTCTTTTTTAGGTATGATAGTCTAACTTTTGAAACTCTTAAACATAAGTAGATTAAATTTAATTTCTTACCTTGCACAAGATAGCATCTTCCATTGATAACCGACTATAGAAATTCTAGACCTCTAAATAAAAGGAGTTGACGAGAAAAATTAGTCTCTCCGTTTCATAATATTGTCTCTTTATTCATTTTTTTTTCTCAAAATAATTGTCACTTTAAAATACCAATGTAGTATTTATTATTGTTTTTTAATTATTATAACTTTATTTATTGAATTTCATCCAACTTAGCTATTCCACTAACTACAATTAATAAATGTGTTTTAGTAAATGATACTAATTTTACCATCAAAATCAACATAATTAATCATTTTCTTAATAATCATGCACAAACTTTAAACAACTACTTCCTCTGTTCCTTTATAACTGTCACTTTTACATAAATTATTTGTTTCTAATTAACTGTCACTTTCAAAGTTCAAGGTAATATTAAATGTTGTTTTTCCTATAAAGCCCTTAGTAATTTATTGCAGAGAGAGAAATATATGAAATATGATATTAAATAATTAAGGATATTATAGGTAAAACATAAGTTATTGTATCAAAAGTAGTGAAATACATTTAGTATCTTGATTTATGTAAAAAGTTAAATATGACAATTAAAAAGGAACGGAAGGAGTATTATTTAGAGACGGAAGAAGTATCCTGCTGCAATATGATTACTTTGGAGTTATGATTGTGGGAGGAATGACGTCATTCATCGGAATCGAGAAAACCCTAACCCTCCATTTGGTACGGAAAAAGAGATGCTCCTACATATCGAACCTCACCTACTTCCAATCACATGCCTACAGGTCACATTGGAACCGAAACGTGCCCTTCCACGTCGGGTAGAGACACACCAAGTGTATGCAATGCAGCAGCCTTGTTTTAATTTTTAAATATGAGCTGTTTATTTCATTTAATAGAATATTGACTAGGATGCTTTCCTAACATGGAGGTAAAAAAAAAATTGAATCTCGTGAGCTTAACTCTCAATTGGTAGGGATATTGTATAATATATGCAGGAATTGGGGTTTTAATTTTGAACACTTCACTTCTTCACAATTAAATTGTGTGAGTTCTAATCGCTAGATTATTTAAAAAAAATAAAATTGAGATCTCTCTATTTTGCAATATAAATAAAAAATTTATAAGGGTTGAACAAAATAAGATTAGGGTGATTTGTTGTTAATCTAATATATTGTTGTGTGGTTCATCCGGATAATTTGTGATGATTTTGTGTTTTATGGTATGACTTTAAATGTGGTAGAATTAGTTTATAAGATTTAGTTTTCTTCTTAGTTTTGTATTTTTTGGAAGTCATCTGAGTTCACCTTATTCTTACTATTAGTGGGTGGTGGAACCACTTCTCTGTTGATGCCGGTAGCCTCCGTGTGGATGGTCCTATTTGAGTGCCTTTGACCAAGGTCTTTTGGGTTTGTTTCCTCTTCTGTGTTTTAGGTCATCCCTTTGGTGTTGTGAGTTTATAAGTTAATTTATCATTTTTCAATCTCAACCATGTTGGATTTGTGACAATCAAATATCTTCTTCGCGTAATTATATAAACTAATCATTCAAGTTGGATAAGACCATAATAAATGACAAAATTCGCTCCAAAGATATTTAATGTAGTTACGTGTCCAAATGTGAATTTTAATTGAAGATCTCTGGTTAAAATACAAGAAATTTCTTATTATCTTATTCAAACATGGATCAATTTGTGTTTTTTTTTATCTAAAATAAAAAAAAATCAATATTTATCATATTAACAATGTCATAAAAAAAAGACAAACGAGAGGCAAGAGACATAACAAAAACATAATTTTTTGTCCCTCAAACCCTCACTAAATCGAGTTGAGATCCTTTATAAAAATAAATGGAGATTGTCATTATGAAAGATATAGACACAAAAAATAGGTGGTGGGTCCCATCATTAAATGGGTCCTGCCATCATTAATTATTTTTAAGTTTTTTTATGTCTTTATCTCTTCAAATGGAAGGAATGGAGAATATAAATAATAGAGATGATCTTAACTCCACTAAATCACAACATAACTTTTTGTTCCAAGTACAAGTTGTATAAAATATCAAAACAATATTTCGTACATAAAAAATCGTATGAGACAAAAATTGTTCACCATCATAAAGTTCGTAATGTGGTGTTATGTCTTGTGTTGTTCTATCTTATATTGTTTAGTCTATTACTTACTACTTATCAACAAATCAAACACACCTATAAGATTAAAAACATGTCCCAATATCAAATATGTTTTACATGCGACATCAACATGTCCGTGTTTGTGTCGTATCCAACGTTGAGATATGGTTCTTAGTCGACATTTTAAAGGAATGGAATCCAACCAATCCCACCATAAACTTATATTTATTGGAAGAAGCATCTTTAGAGCAATTTTGATTTTGAAGCGTAAATTATACAACTACATGTCACCACCGCCAATTAGATCCTAATTTAAAAGTTGAAAACACAAAACAGATTCAAAGTACCACTTACCTACTTCACTTTTTATTCTTCTCTTTCTCTCTCTTTCCTTAGTTGTGGGAGAATTTCTTCTTCATCAATAAATATCACTCACTCCAAATTTCTTGCCTCTGCATATTTCTTCACTCTCTTCATTCAAAATTGTACATACACACACACACACATATACATAAATAAATATGGATGATGAATATGCTAAGCTTATAAGGAGGATGAACCCACCTAGGTAATATTTGTTATTCATTCATATTCTATTTTGTTTTAATTTCCAATCTTTTAAAATATTTATATTTTTATTTTTATGGTTGGCATCACTCAAATTTTAATTATCTTATCTATTATTTTTTGGAAGTTTTAGTCAAGTGGGGCATGAAATCAAACTGCTCTTTTTTACAGTGGTTTCTTCAAATTTTCTTCTGACTGTAGTTTTTTGCTTGATTCTTCATATTTTTTGAGATTTTTTTTGTCAATTTTTAATTTTTATGGACTTCATAATTTCCTCTCTGGAATGATAATCTGGGTTTGTAACTTGTATTTGGTGGAATTTTTTGCTTGTAATTTGATGTTATTATATGATGATTATTTCCATATATGAATATGTGTAACTAAGTGATTAGGGTCAAGTGGTTAATGAGCTCGGATCGATTTGGGGTACCTGAGTTTGAATCCAAGTGCTTAGGTTGAAGTGGTTAATTGGCCCGAATCGATTTGGAGCACTTGAGTTTGGATCCTAGTGGTTCGGCTCAAGTTGTTAATGAACTCGAATGGATTCGGAGTACCTGAGTTCGAATCCAAGTGGTTAGGCTCAAGTGCTTAATTGGCTCGAATCTATTTGGAGTACTTGAGTTTGGATTCTAGTGGTTCGGCTCAAGTGGTAAATGAACTCGAATCGATTTAGAGTACCTGAGTTCGAATCCAAGTGGTTCGGCTCAAGTGGTTAATAAACTTGAATCAATTAAAAGTACCTGAGTTTGAAGGTAGCTGGAACAATTTTTAACTTTACTTACCTTATGACCGAAATCTGGATTACTAGCCCCTACCAAAAATATATAAATATGTTTGTGTTGGAATTGTGTTTGTTTTTTACTAACTTACTTCTTGCTATGCAGGGTTGTGATTGACAATAATGCATGTGAAAACGCCACTGTTATTCAGGTATGGCTTGTGCTTTTTCTCTCTGTATATTTTCAAAAGATTGAATTCACAAGAAGAAATAGTCTTTTCCAGTCAAAAAAAGTAGAAGAAATAGTCTTTTATTTTATTTTTTAATTTTTGTAATGAAACCCTTGATTGCAGTTTACCTTTTTTATATTCAATAAGATTGTTTGTTTTGTAGGTTGACAGTGTAAACAAACACGGGATACTCTTGGACGTAGTCCAAGTTATTTCAGATATGAACCTTGTAATTAAAAAGGCTTATATTTCCTCCGATGGAGTTTGGTTTATGGATGGTAATTTCCTCTCGTAACTATTCGCAGGCATAATTAGGGAAACAATACAAATTATTATTACTATTAATAACTTTTTGCTTCTGATCCAAGTATTAACTGGATTTTTGTTTTTTTCAGTGTTTAATGTGACGGATCGAAATGGAAACAAGATCAAAGATACGGAAGTCATTGATTATATTCAGAGGGTAGGAAGTTGTCTATTTGCAATTTCTAGAATGCTTCAATTGACGCTTATTTTTGTTGCTCCATCTCTGTGGAAGGGTGATTTTACCGTTCTTTGCTAGAAATCTTCAAGTTAAGTAAGCAGGACAACGATATTGGAATATGTAGATTTGAAATTGGTTTTGATTTTGGTAACACAATCAATCGCCTCTGAACTTTAGGATCGTTTTACCCTCATCTTCTGCATTCTGATGCATGATCTAGCTGTCGACTTTTTCATCAAAGTGAATATTTGGAGGGGGGGAGATCGTGCTCATCCGTTATTGATCAATTATCATTTTTTTCCCTAATCGAAATTACGTTGGTTGTCTGTATTCTGAGTAAAGGTTGTGTGTATGAACCTGCGGGATTAATCTGGTCCGCACACAGTCTCAAGCGCATGTAATTGAAGACGATAAACTAGCGTTATCAATGCCATACCAATTTAATTATTAGACTTAATTGCACTTTTTTATCCCTATACTTTTGTCAATTTGAGATTTTGGTCTCTCCTATTTTTACTCTCAACATGTTAGCACCCCAGTTTATCAATAACGCAATTTTAGTCCATGCGAATTTCCAGCCAATAGTGAGCAGAGATGTTGATCTGACCTGGCTGTTATATCAACGCAGAATCGAAGTCCATTATTAGATATAAATGTCTTCTTCGATTCTTTGTTTTAGTGATCTATGAATCCCTTAATTATAGATTGTCATAAAAGCTTGTAGTTTCTGATTTTTTTTACTTTTCTTTCTATTTTTGTAGAGACTTGAAAAGAATCCGAGCTTTGAAACGTCAATGAGAGAGTCTGTTGGGGTCGTACCTACTGAAGAGCACACTGTTATTGAACTTACTGGCACAGACAGGCCTGGTTTACTATCTGAAATCTGTGCAGTTCTCGCGGACCTTCGCTGCAACGTGGTTACTGCCGAGATTTGGACGCATAATACTAGAGCTGCAGCCGTAGTTCATGTAACCGATGATTCCAGTGGTTGTGCTATAGAGGATCCATCCCGCCTCTCCACAATAAGGGATTTGCTTTGCAACGTCCTCAGGGGTAGTGATGATCCGAAGACAGCAAAAACTGCACTTTCACATCCTGGAGTTACGTATAGGGATAGAAGATTACATCAGATTATGTTTGCTGATAGGGACTATGAAAGGGTTGAAAGGGCAGGACTTAGAGAAAGAGATAAAGGTCCATTTCCGCATGTAACTGTCTCAGACTGTACTGAAAGGGATTATACCGTGGTTATCATGAGAGCGAAAGATCGACCGAAGCTGTTGTTTGATATTGTTTGCACTTTAACTGACATGCAGTATGTAGTTTTTCATGGTGTGGTTCAGACAGAAAGAACAGGGGCTTATCAGGTTAGTGAGTCGATATTTTGTTGTCTGCCGTTAGGAAATGATCGTTCAACTTTTTTGGTTTCTGTACTTGTTTAGGGTGGTAAAGACAATCCCGTCAAACATAGGCTCTGTCTGAATTAAAAAACTAAATTAAGTCCTTATAGCGTAAGCACTTACCAGACAAGTGCTTATATATAAACTACTTTTATAACAAGAGATAGCCTAAAGTCGAACTGTTTTATTTTTTAATTGTAAGCTGTTTTAATAAGCTATCCTGGAGAGCTTCTTGAAATAAGCTGAAAACAACTTATAAACATGTCTTAAATTGTTTCCAGAAGCACCCTTCCAAAAAACCTCATAACTATATACGTCAGTAGATAAGTTGAAATAAGTCATTCCAACCAGGCCTATATACTGTTAAGTTTCATTCTGTCAGAACATTGGTTGGTCTGCTTCAGTTTAGGTACCTAATTTGCATTTGCTGTATATGTTTTTATCTGATTGAAAATTGTTCATGTTGTTTAGGAGTTTTATATTCGGCACGTTGATGGCTTTCCCATAAGCTCAGAGGCTGAGAGAGAACGACTTATACAGTGTCTTGAAGCGGCAATTGAGAGGCGGGCATCTGAGGTATGATAAATAATAACACACCTGGAAGCTCCACACCTCGCTCTTTGAGGCCGTTAACCCTAGTTTTTTTTTTTTTTTTGGCATTAAAAGCTAATTTAAAAGTAAAGCTAAAAATAAGAATTTCAGAAATAAGCTGATGTTTGTTTGGTATTATAAAAGCTTTCCTACTTGATTCGAAAAGCTCATCTCAACTACTTTGAGAAAAGTTCCTTATAACTATTTTTTTTTCACAAAAGATAAGCTCGTTTTTAAATTAAGATGTTTTTAAAAATATTGTTTGGCCTAACTTCTTTTAAAGAAAAGAAAAAAGTAAGTCAAACAAAACACACCCTTATTCTTCAATTGTATATACTAAGATATGTTTATATGCAGGGGATGGAGCTGGAATTGTGCACAGAGGATCGTGTAGGACTCCTCTCGGATATCACAAGGATTTTCCGCGAGAACAGTTTATGTATCAAAAGAGCAGAAATATCAACAGAAAACGGGAAGGCAAAAGACACTTTTTACGTCACCGATGTAACTGGTAACCCAGTTGATCCTAAGAGTATTGATTCAATCCGTAGACAGATCGGCGACACAGTACTGCAGGTGAAACATAACTCTAGTCTTTCACCAAAACCACCTCAAGGAACAACAATTGGATTTCTCTTTGGAAGTTTTTTCAAGGCTCGATCTTTTCAGAATTTTAAGTTGATCAGATCCTACTCGTAAATGTCCTCTCCTGTGTATATTCTCAATATTTCATCGTGTTTCAGTCAAAACAGAAAAATGCATACTTATAAAAGAAACTGTAAGTATCTATTTTCCTCCCCTCAGCAAAGAGGGGCTTGGAATTTATACTGCACAGTAGGAACCTTAAAATATCTATGCTTTAGTCTAGTGTAAGTAGTTATGTACAGTAACATATTACTTAGGTTGAGTGTGGTGTAAATAGTCCTAGATTATCAAATCCAAAAAAGGAAATAGTTCATTTAGTTGTGTTTGTATATGGTGTAAATAGTTTCTAGATTATTACGAATCCAAGAGTAAATAGTACTTTTGGTTGGTGTAATTTGGAGTCCATGTAAATGTGAATCTGTGTTGTACATGTAACTTTAGATATGGACATGAAATTGAATAGAAAAAATGTAACTGTATAATTGTAAATAATCTCTCTCTCTCTCTCTCTCTCTCTCTCTATATATATATATATATCTAAATTTATTAGACCAAGGTTCATAGTGAACTTCTAGTTAGAGGAAAAAAAAACAATTTGTTGCATAAACTTAGTTACATTTCAAAACAATGATCCAAAAAATTTAACTGTCAAACATCCTTGTATTGTAACCCCTCTCAAACAATAACATTACACTGCATCCTAACTCAACTTGCCACCCTCTCCTGCTGCTGGAAATTATTGAATCTCTAAAAAGTCATTACCAATATATTGTTACCACAATTTGAGCTGTTATACCATGAGCCAACAACATAGATTATAATTCCCCTCCATGTGTCTCATTCTTTCCTTAACCTTTGCAACTAAAGTTAGCCAAGTATAGAAGTAAGTAGATTAAACTAGTTGTGAAGGGGATACATAATTGTTGAATATTGTGGTTTTTGGGTAATGAATTTACGTGTGATTAAGTGATTAATTGCATTCATAACTTGTTTACATCTGATAAACTTGGATTTTCTATAAGTTGGCTAGTCCGGACCATTCCTATAAGTTGGCTACAAGACCCTATTTTATTATATTAGTAGATCAATGATGATGTAGTCTTTACTGCCATGCACCTTTTAAATGATGTTTGACCCATACCCATTTAATTCTTCGAGCTTAACGTGCAGCACTCATAATACATCATACATATAACCATTTTTGGCAAGAATGAAAAGTGATATAGGTGCTGAATCAAAACTTATAACAATTGCAACCAAATGCGTTTCGGTGATGATAGTCATTGAATTTACAGGTATCAATTTTTGATTCACACACCATTATCCTTCCTTCCCTTACACAATTTCAACGTCACCTTGCTACAAATCAAATGGGTTGACTAAATTAATATCTCCTTAATACTGCATTTTGTTTTTGTCCTCAACATTATATAACCACCACTTTAATTTCCTACTAATTCCACTTTATTTCCTTTAGTGTTCTCAGCTCCTTTAAAACCCCTGGCCTACGCCAACAAATATGATCACGCCATCATCACCATCTTTCAAATAATTTCCAAGTCTTATTCCAAACTTGTGTAGCTTTAAATTTTGAATCTTTCCCATGTTGCAAGCATTTTTGCGGCTTTGTAGTATGCTGTTAGGAAGGAAAGCGTCCGAGGTTAGGGCACTTTCTGATACTAATCATAAGCATGACTATTGGTTATGTATTATGATTTAAAGAGTGTAATTCATAATTGTTGTTGAAGAGAAATAAAATATACTTTTATATGATAAAGTATGTGTTTCGTACTGGTCTAAAGCTCAATCCGGCTCTATTTGGGTCAAACTCGAGTCCGTTAAGTAGATGACACCATACGATGGACACACCCAAAAACCCACCAGATCCTAGTACGAGCCGAGGGTGGCTCACAAGGTCTGGGAGTTACCCACGCCCACGCAGGTCGAGGATAACTCACCCTAGTACGGGAGTTGCCCACGTCCATACCTAAAGGTACGATTGTCAGGATAAGGTATGCCCGCCAAGCCCTACTTAACCACTATTTATACCCATGCATTTGTCTTGGCTCATGTATGACACTTCTTACCCTAAATTGTGACTGCACCTCTTGAACCCTCGCTAACTTGGACGTTAGAGCACCATCAAATACACACCCTTCGTCTCACCGGGGGTGACGAACAACCACAACGAAGTCATCACCTCACCTCAACAGAACTTGACAGACGATGGATAGACATGTGGCTCAGCCCTAGCAAACGGAGGATCCAAGCAGCTCAACCATCCCATTCGGTCCAACCGAATCAATTTTGAAATATTTATGATGGCCTATTCGATATTTGTGGATGAGAATGTAATGTCGATTTTTATTATGTTTTATATGGCGTGTGTTGTTTGAGAATAAAAAATGTAATTCTTTTTAAGATTGAATTGCGTGGTTGCGTTAGTGGCTGAGTTTTATTTTCTATTTGTCTAGTTGGTTAGAATAAATATTTTGAAATTTAATATCATGACATGGATGTGCATAGCCTTTGTGGCTTGTTCAGCATGTCTGGCTTATTTCATTATCATGACATTTGCATAGCCTTTGTGGCTTGTTAGCTTGTGTGTCTTGTTTAGCCTATGTGAGTTGTTTATATCCGAATCATTTAGTTATTAAGAGAAATCATAACATTGCATGAAGAAACATTGTAAAATGACCTTATATAAAGAAAATGAGATTTTTGGATATTTATTTTTCTTTGGCCGTTTATGTCTCGTATGATTTATTTTATAATATTGAATTGTATGTTTGGTTTGTGGTTAAAGGAAGCTGACCCCTTATAGCTAATGTTTTAGGTACCGGTGAGTTTGATGAAATGAAACAAGAATGATGAATAGGTTCTGCGCGCGCGGTAAAATTAGAATGCATTTTTATTGAAATGTAATTGTAATATAAAATCATTTTGAAGTGCATTATTGTTATTATTTTTTTAAATCCGGACGTGGATTTCTTCCATTTGAAAATAACCCATTTTAAAGAATATTTTCTATTAGGTTATTTTAGTAGTTTTAGTAAAGATATATTTTCAGTTATTTTCCTTTTGATAGTTCAGTTTTTTTTAAACCTCATATTTTCTAAAGGAAACAAACGAGTAAATAGGCAATTTTCTTCCTGAAATTGTAAGTTTCATCAATTACCCCCCTGAAATTAACAAAACTTCAATTACCCTGCTGAAATTGCATAACGTTAATCAATTTACCCCCTCCGTCAAATTTTTCTGTTAGCTGTTTACGGTTATGATCAAATACCCCCTTGAAATTTTGCACTTATGTGCAAAATGCCCCTGAACTTGAAAATTTATATATTTTTTTTATCATTGACTCAAAAGATATTAAACGCAAACAATTAACAATTATTGATCATATAAATCTTTATGGAATGTATGTTTATGCAGCTATTGGTCATATAAATCTTTATGGAAGATATGTTACTCTCATGTGTTTTAAATATATAATATATAGAAGACTTTTTTTACACAAGTTGGTAATTATGTTAGAGTATGCGGTCATAAAGTACACAAGTCTTTGATAATTGTGTGTCCATAATGAAAATTCATAGGTTAATATCTGCAGAAGGAAGAAGAAACAAGGCTTAGGTTTGTGAATTTGCAACTTAATTAATGATATAATTTTTATAATGCAGGAAATGCCATATCTATTAGCTGCAGCATGTTAAATAGATTGTGTCACAAATCTTCTGCATGAAGCCGGTAGATCACATTGTCCTACAAAGTTATGTGATAGATATCAATTTTCTGCTGCTATGGCATTCTTGTCTTGGTTTATTTCAACAACTTGATATCTTTTTAATGTTTGATTTTTAGTTTTACCTTCTTTGTAAAAAAATTATCTTGCTCCTTGTTGATAAATATGAATGAAAAGGATGAACAAGACAAAACCATTATTTCTTTGGCATATATTCATTCATGTTCTTGTGAATAGAATTTTGATGACAATAGGTACAATATACTACTTGAAGAACTGAATGTATGA
>Ga0315913_1007993_pt1 | contig 12586 bp, 13 predicted proteins | sample MpolsnodulesMG_FD_207736 | JGI IMG/M metagenome (GOLD analysis project Ga0315913, IMG submission 207736) | Medicago polymorpha root nodule microbial communities from Los Angeles, California, United States - small nodules | ecosystem: Host-associated > Plants > Roots > Nodule | place: USA... | reverse complement strand
GTTGGGGAGGGAGATAAAAGTGTGAGAGTGGGGCAGGTGGTGGTCACGGTGGGCGGTGAGGGGAGAAAGTGTAGAGGGGGAGGGAGTGGTGAAGAGGGGGTTTTGACTAAGAAGGTAGAGGCGAAGGGGGAGAGGTAGGAGAGCATGGTGCTGATGGGTGAGGGCGTAGGGGTTGAAGGCAAGGAAGTTGCGGCAGTGTCAATTAATGTTGGGGACTTACCGCAGTTTCGAAAGAAGGTGCACATGTGTAGGTATGTGAAAGAGGATAGAGCATGGGCAAGGGCGGGTGTGGTCGCGACGGTGGTGAATGGGGAACCTGTTCTTCCTTTACAACAGCGGGTTGAGGATGTCAGATTTCATAACTTTATAGTGACTCCGATGGGGGGAGATAGAGTTTTTCTTCACTGTTTAGACCAGGTGGATGTTCTACAAGTATTCAATGACACAGTAGATTTTTTTGGAATGCTATTTTCTAACGTGCACAAGTGGTCGGCGAAGGATGTGGTGTATGAACATGGTACATGGCTTCGCTTGTATGGTATTCTGATTCATGCATAAAATGAATTTTTTTTATAAACTTTGTGTTTCAGAGTGTGGAAGATACATTTAAGCAGATGTGTGCACTACAGATAAAGGAAGGCTCGACTATGCCCGAATTCTCATTTTGACTACTTCGGTGGAGGTCATGAATACGTCTATGGCTCTATTGGTTAATGGTTTCCATTATACAGTAAAATTGGTGTAGGAATGACGGTATTGTTTAGGGGAGGACTCGTTTCTATCAGAGACACGTTCGGAACTTAACGATGTCGTTTTTGAACAGGATGAGGTGCACGACATTAATGAAGTTAAAGGTGATGTGGAGGAGCTTATCAATGAATTACACAAGAAATGGTCTCCGATTGCGCAACCCACTGTGCTTGATGCTATGTGTGTGACAACAGATACATGTTCTATTTTGGTTCAGCAACAGAAATCGCATGCAAAATTAGTAGTAATAACGGATACAAGTCTTGTTTCGGTTCAACAAAAGAAACTATAGCAACCGTATGCAAAAACAGTAGTAACAGCGGATGTAGGTCCTGTTACAGATCAGCAGTAGAAACAACAACAACCGCATACAAAACCAGTTGTTACATCGGCGGTTAAGGGCCCACCTGTGCTAGGAGACGAGGGACATGCAACAACAGAAGTTAGTAATGATTGCGTTGTTGTGGCAGGCACGGTTCAGGCTAAGCTGCGAGTTCAGAAAGGAAAGGGGATTAGCTTGGCAAGTTAATATTTATGCTCCTTGTGACATGACGGCTAAACAGGCTTTGTGGGATAGGTTGTCAATGTTTCTTCAAAATTACAGTGATGACAATGTTTGCCTTTGTGGAGATTTTAATTTAGTTCGGTCTATGAAAGAGAGGAAAGGCAGAGGGACGTTATTTCGTCAACACGACTCAGATAATTTTAATAAATTCATTGATGATAATTTTTTGCTAGATTTGTCGATTTGTGGGATATGTTTTACTTGGTATCGTGGAGATGGTTCCTCTATGGGTCGGTTGGATAGGTTTTTACTGTCTGGTAATTGGTGTTCAGAGTGCGGGAAATGTGTGCAGGTGGCCTTACAGAGGGGGTTGTCTGACCATGTTATGTTGGTGTTAACTGTTGACGACAAAAACTGGGGACCGCGACCTCTTAGAATGTTGAAATGTTGGGCTGATTTTCCTGGTTACGGATACTTTTTTCGTGACAATTGGGGTTCGTTTAATATCGATGGATAGGGGGTTATGTCTTGAAGGAGAAGCTCAAGTTGATTAAAGTCAGCCTCAAAGAGGGCATCAAACTCTTTTAAAAACATGGAGGGCAAAATGAGAGCGGCGAAGGAGCATATGTTTTCCCTATACTCTAAGGGGGAAGTGTGCACTCTTTCGGAAGAAGAGGTGGTGGAGCTTCATGATCTTTCAGTGAACTTCTTGTACTCTATGGCTCGTGTTCAGACTAGCATGAATTTGCAAAACGCGCGGCTAAACTGGTTGATAGAAGGCGACACAAATTCCGAAAAGTGTCATGGCATTATGTCTAGTAGGCGACATTGCAATGCGATACAGATGGTGCAAGTTAATGGTATTCAAGTCGTGGGAGTCCAAAAATCAATTGTTTTTTTATCATTTTATTGAGCATTATCTATGTTGTGAGGCCAGGGGTGGATGGTCTAAATTTTCTTAGATTGACTTACACTGATGCAGGGAATTTAATTCGACCTTTTTTTTGGAGGAGGTGAAGCAGGTAGTGTGGAATTGCGGTAGTTTTAAGAGTCCGTGCCCAAACGGTATCAGCTTCGGTTTCATTAAATAATTTTGGGGTGAGCTCTAAGTTGATTTTATGCGGTTCTTGACTGAATTTCATCGGAACGGGAAGCTATCGAAGGGAATAAATTCGACTTTTATTGCCCTTATTCCAAAGGTGGTTAGTACTCAACGGTTGAAGGATTTTTGACCAATTTCCTTGGTGGGATGTATGTATAAGGTTCTTGTTAAGGTCCTAGCTAACAGATTGAGAAGTGTGATTGGGACCGTCATTTCAGATTCTCAGTCGGCGTTTGTTAAAGGTAGGCAGATTTTAGATGGTATCCTTATTGCCAATCAGGTGGTGGAAGAAGCTCGGCACCTTAAGAAGGAAACGATCTTGTTTAACGTGGATTTTGAAAAGGCTTATGACTCGGTGGACTGGAAGTATCTGGATTCGGTAATGAATAAAATGAATTTTCCGACTTTATGGGGAAGTGGATTTTAGAATGTGTTGGTTCCGCAACAGACTCAGTTATAGTTAATGGCTGCCCTACCGATGAGTTTCTGATGGAGAGGGGGCTTCGGCAAGGAGACCCTTTATCTCCATTTTTGTTTCTATTAGCGGCCGAAGGGTCGAACGTGTTGATGAATTATTTGGTCGATGTTGGGTTATTCCGGGGGTACCATGTTGGGTGTCAAAACACGGTGCAAATACCTCATCTCCAATTTGCGAAGGATACTTTAATTATTAGTGAAAAGAGCTGGGCTAATGTGCGCTCTATGAGCACGATGCTGATCTTTTTTGAAGATATTTTTGGGTTAAAGGTTAATTTTAACAGGAGTATGTTAACGTGTGTGCATGTTTATGATTCATGGTTGAATGAAGCTACCTTGGTGATGAATTATAGGACCAGGACTATCCCATTCGTGTACTTAGGTTTGCCTATTGGTGGGCTTTTGGAAACCTGTGATTGATCATATCATTTTCTCGTTTGCCTAAGTGGAAGAGCAAATATCTGCGTTAGGTGGTCGCCTAGTTCTCCCGAAATCTGTATTACCTTCGCTTCTGGTTTACTTTCTTTCTTTCTTCAAGGCTCCCACGTGTATAATTTCTTCTATTGAATCTATTTTTAAAAGATTTTTTTAGGGGGGTGGTGAGGATGTTGGGAAAATATCTTGGGTAAAGTGGGACTCTGTTTGTTTACCTAAGGAGGAGGGCAGTTTAGGTGTCAGGCGTTTGGAAGAATTTAATTTAGCTTTGTTAGGGAAGTGGTGTTGGAGGATGCTTACGGATAAGGAGGGGCTTTGGTGTCGTGTTTTTGTGGCCAAATATGGTGAGGAGGGGGCGGTTAAGAGAAGGGGGGAGGAATAGTTTGTTGTGGTGGCGGAAGGTGGCTAGTGTCTATGAGGGTGTGGGTGTATGAGTGGGGCGTTGGTTTGATGATAATATTTTTCGGGTTGTGGGTAATGGGAATGGCACCTTCTTTTGGATGGATAATTGGTTCGGAGGAGCTCTGTTAGGGGTTAGATTCAGTAGAATGTTTGAGCTAGCCGAGAACAGGTGGGCATTAGTAGCGGAGATGTCGCAGTTAGAGTGGAAGGAAGGGGGAGATGCATGGCGGTGGAGGAGGAGACTTTTCGCATGGGAAGAGGAGAATGTTAGGGAAGGTATTTCACTGTTACGTAACATTGTTTTGCCGATTAACGTTCTTAACAAGTGGCGGTCGCAACTTGATCCTATTAAAGGTTATTCCGTCAGTGCAGAAGAACCTATTGATAGGGGTTTGATTGATAATATTTGGCATAAACGGGTTCCGTTAAAAGTCTCTTTGTTCTCTTGGCGTCTTATCCACAACAAGCTTCCAACTTGGGATAATCTGATGCGGATGAGGGTTCTTCAGGAAGGCGACAGCGTTTGTGTTGGTGGGTGCGTTTCTACAAAAAAAGTTGTCCATCTTGTTTTGGGTTGCAATTTATTCGGCGGCTTGTGGTATCTCATCCGGTGGTGGTTAGGCATTTCCACGGTTGACTCTATGGTTTTACGCGAGCATTTCCTTCAGTCTGGATAGTTTCCTAGTTTGTCTCGTTCATCTCATTCATTCTTTAGGTTGCTTTGTCTTGCATCTGTTTGGACTATTTGGAAGAAAAGGAATAATTGGGTTTTCAAAAACACGACATCGGATTTACATGTGCTTTAGACAAGGTTATGTTGTTGTCATTTGTGTGGTTGAAGGCAAATTTGTTTATTTTTGCTTTTGGTTATCATGATTGGTGGCGATACCCTCTCGACTGTATGGGTTTAATTATGTAATTTTGTCTTTCTTGTTTCATGTTCGTCGGGTTCCATTGTTATAGGCTTTGGTATCTTTGTAATTGACTTTGTGCGTTTTACTTTAACACGCCTTGTGCGAGGTAGACCTCTGTTGGTTTGTTAATATAATCCGTTTTGCCTTGTTTAAAAAAAAAAATTTGTTCTTATATTTTATGAAATGGTACGTGTTCTATTCTTAATTATTTTTTCTTAATATATTTGGTTTATACTTTTTCGTTGTATGCATATTAAAACATTTATTAATAATTTCTTTTACATATTTATATACAACTTAATTTAGCAAATATTAGATGGATTGTCAAGATAAAAAATTACTATCTATAAAAAAAGTTCAAATAATTTTATATTGTATTCTAATATTTACGAATACTTTTTTTTACAAGAAAAATCTATGATTATCTAATATTTTGTTAGAGCTTTGATATTTGATTATTTATGAAGTTTTCGGTTATTGAGTTTTTCATGTTTCATTTATTAGAAAGTGAATAATTTTAAAATCATGAGATTTTTTTAAGAATGGAGGGATAAAAAAATTAATGTGGTTTTAAAATCTCTCCCCCTGCTAGATTCCAGATTTTGGTAGAAATACCATATTGTATTGAGCACATTTAAGTAATAAAATGATATAAGCTTCTTTCTTACCATATTGTATTGAATCAAACATATATTTAATTAAAATCTCTCTCCTCCCCTCCCTTCCCTCTTGTGAACTAAGCATATATTTAATTGATATAACTCCATTTCCTTCCCCTCTCCTCCATTAAAATATATCCCCTCTCCTCCCCTCCGTTGAACCAAACGGATCCTAGAAGTCGTTAGGTTTTTATTTTGCAGCAAATAATCAATTATGAAGTTCATTTAATCGATTAAGTAAATAATGGAGTAATAAATTAAGGAAAATATGTTAGACACCCCAATAGAGCGGTGTAAACACGTTGAGAGATATATAGATAAGGTAGAGTAATGTGATAGATGTTATAAAGTGATGATATGATATGAATAGAGAGAAAATAAAGTGTTGAAAGTGTGTGGGAAAAATTTGAGTGTTTAAATAAAATTGTTGATAAATTAATTATGTGCATGAAAATAACTTATTTTGTTATGATAGGTGATCAATTCAAATGTATGAAATATTTGTATTTAAGAGACTTTTGGAGTCTATAAGGTTCTTATTTTTCATTTGAGGATCATCCATCAAAGAGAAACGTATATTTTTAGCCTTGTACTATAAAAACACAACCACATGTTGGTGCCGAGGATCTAGAATTCTGCATAGTGAAATTAGTGGCCAAGTTCCAGTTAGGGTTAGCAACCACTAGAGTTTTCACTCCATCTCATCTCCTCCATAGATGAGCATGAGTGCTAGTTCTTAGTGATTTAGAGTTAAAATTACTTTGGTGATGCTTCAAGCTCACATCTTTCCTTGTTGGAGTGTAATTTGTTCATAACTCTATTTTATCTATCAATTTATCTTTTTAATGTTTTCATTTATGTTTCATTTCATCTTCATCTTCGTCGCTAAGGTCATCATGAGCTAAACCCCTTTTTGTAGTTTAGACATGATGAGGTTATGATATTATTCGCTTTAGATTTAAAGAATTAGAGCTTCGTGCTTCTTTCAAACAAACTCTTTTAATGCCAAATCTTTGAAAGTAAAACTTGATTAATGCCAAATTCCGTAAGACCGGCATGAGATGGGATTAATGGAAATGTTTGTTTGATGTGAGTTGAGTCCCTAACTACCAAAAGGAGATGGGAACAAGAAAGATTGATTGAACTTAAACAAGATCTTAGAAAAGCCTATAGATGCTCCAATATCTATCTAGGATTTTTGTCACAACTCAACCTCTTCTTAGATGGAGAGCTACCACGACGACCAACCTAGCAATGTTGCATGTTAAGTACTATAATTGTACCCTGGTGGAGGTGTGTCTTCACATACTTAACATGATGAATGAATCGAAAGACCCCAAAGACCACCAAGTTGCTAAGAAGCTATTGAAAGCTATATCTCTATATTTCGTATCAAAGCACATAACTAAGAGTATGCTGGGAGACACCTATGATATATCAAAATATCTATTATTAAGTGATTTCGAGTCCAATTATTAAGCATTTCAAATGAAAATTTGGAATTTAAAATTGGTTTAATTTATCTATACTATATATAAAGAAACTACCCCTTTCAGCACCTTTGAGTTGGATTTTTTTTCTTCAGAAATACCCTCAATTTTCAATACAAATAACACATGTAACAAATAGATAAGAATAAATTTAAATATTAAACCAAATGTAACAAACAATTTTTTTTTCTTGTTTTTTTCTCTTTATCATTTAAAAAGTGTAACAAACTAGATAAGTATATTTATACTTACTTTTCAATCATTCCAATTATACCATTAAACAACTTTATCTATAATAAAATTGTTGTTGGTGTCATGAAAAAAAGAATTTAGATTATATTTTTTTGTTATATTGTATTATTGTCGGTGTCGTTGAAATAGATAATCATGGTTATTTTGATTTTTTATAACTTGAAAGCAACAAACATTTATATTTTTTTAGTTTTAATCAAAACCAAAATTTCATAAAAAAAAAAACTGTTCATAATTTTCAAACGTTAGCGCAATAAAAAGAGCAGAAAAACGGGCACGAGAGTGCCCATCTTTTCGCTAGTTTTTATAAAAAAAAATATATTTGTTTTTATACCATATATATATATATATATATATATATATATTGAGAGAGACAGAGAGAGATTGTCACTTACAGTTGTACAAAATTTTCTTCCACCATGATAGCTTATTTCCACTCTTAAAAGCTGATTTCCTAGTAGCAAGAATTTCTAGAGGAGACTCGCCATCTTTGTCCTCCATAGAGCGAAAAATCGGATACAAATGCATTATCATATTTGCCATACCTGTTGCACATGGCACGTAGATTATTAACGAGATATATACAGTAAGAATTTTGGTAAATATTTTTTTATCAAGTTTAGATTAAACTTTACTATAGGAGAATTTCTTTAATAAAATAAGTTTATAATTTTCACTTTTGATTGTTTTAATACTTTGAAATTTTATTCTTAAGGTGTAGTTGTGATCTAAATGGTTTGATTTAAGTAGCTAGCCAATTAGATAAGGTCAGAGAAGAGGACTGCATAATTAATCAGCTTTTATTTATGGTCGTCAAATTTTTGACGGTATTTTAATTGATAATGAGTTGGTGGATAATGCTAGAAAATTAAAAAAAAAAGATTTAGTTCTTTTTAAAGTTGATTTCGAGAAAGTTTTTGACTTAGTGGATTGAAATTACTTGCATGTCATTTTGTCTAAAATGAATTTACCAACGTTATGGAGAAAATAGATTAAAGAGTGTATTAGCACAGCTACAATTTATGTTCTTGTTAACGGTAGCCCAACAGCAGAATTCTCCTTCCAACGAGGGCCCCGTCAAGGTGATCCATTTTAACCTTTCTTATTTTTAACCTTCCAACGAAAGCCACTGTAGTAGAAGGTCTCTTTGCTGGTTATAAGGTTGGTGATGGTTTTGGAGTCATTTTTTCTCATCTTCAATTCGTGGATGACACCTCGTTGATTGGTAATAAAAGTTGAGCCAACATTAGATCTTTGAAAGCAGATTTAATTCTCTTTAAGGTGATTTTGGGTCTTAAAGTTAATTTCCACAATAATCAGTTGGTTGGGGTGAATGTTTCTAATTCTTGGTTGGCAGAAGCTTCAATGGTGCTTAGTTGTAAAACTGGATCTTCTACCCTTCTCTTGTTTGGGTTTACCTATAGGTGGCGATAATCGTAAATTAAATTTTTGGACACCTCTGGTTGATCATATTAAATCTAGATTGTTAGTTTGGAAAAGTAGAAGTTTTTCTATGGGGTCGCTTGGTTCTTGTGAAGTCTGTCATGTCATTTCTTCCGGTCTACTACCTTTCCTTCTTCAAGGTTCCCGCAGGTATTTTCTTCTATTGAATCTATTTTTTTTATGGGGGGTGGGGATTTTAGGGAAATAACATGAATCAAATGGGACAATGTTTGCTTGAAGAAGGAGGTTGGAGGATTGGGAGTCGGAGAATGAAGGAATTTAATGTGGCTCTTTTGGAAAAGTGGTGTTGGAGGTTAACGAAGGAGATAGATAGATTGTGGTATAGTGTCTTGGCTGCCCGTTACCGAGAGGTTGGAGGTAGAATTGTGTAATGTTGGTGATGTGTCGACTACTCTAGTTTGGTGGGATCCTTGGTTGGAAGGGGGCACTTTAAAAGATTGATTCAGTCGTCCTTTTGAGTTAGCAGAGAATAAACTGGTGTCCATTTTAGAGATTAATTTTCTAGGGTGGGAGGAGGATGGGGAGGGGTGGAAGTGCATAGATGTTTATTTGCTTAGGAGGAGGAGCAGGTTCAGGAATATGGTATTGTGTTGCTTAACATTGTGTTGATGGTTGACAAGTCAGACATGTGGCTTTGGAAAATTCACTCGTCTAAGCGTTACACAGTCATCTCAGCTTATCATCACTTGATCTTTTGATACCGGTCCACCTCAAGTGACTTCAGACATCATTTGGCATAAGGCGGTTCCATAAAAATCAACATTTTTGTTGGGCATCTCCTTCAAAATCGAATACCAACAACAAATAATTTATTACGGCGCGACATACTTCAAAACCAGCAGCTTTTGTGTGTTGGTGGTTGTGGATCAGGATAGCAATCATTTGATTTTGCACTATGATTTTTTGGATCAATTTGGAATATGGTTTTGCATTGGTTGGGTTATGTTATGGTGAATATAGCTCCCATCTTTGATCATCTTCATCAATTTGGTCATTTAGGAGGATCATCAAAGCATCATCGCCATACATCTCTTATGGTTATCTTGTATTTGAATTATCTAGAAGGAAAGAAACAACTAAATACTTAAGCACAAGGAGCACTCTTTCAATTACCATTCTTAGTGGCTTCATCCAATTTTGTGCTTGCAAGCAATTACTCAAGATTTAAGAATATTGATCTCTTTTTATTCGAATGCAAAATCACAAATTTTTTTCTCAATTTATTTGAAAGGGAGGGATCCCACAGTTAATCTAAAAAATGAATACATTTATTAATAGAAAATGCTAATAAGTGTCCTTAGAACACTTGATAAGAAGTTTAAAGTGGAAGGTTTGTCTTAAAAGTTGTATATTCAACACATTGAAATATTAAAAAGTAACTTTTTTAACATAAAATTTATTATTAATTATTTCCTTTTTTAAATCTTTATCATGTGCCCTTGGGGCACTTGTTAGCAAGACCCTTTATTAATATTAATATTTCATTTTAATTTAAAATATCAGTTTATATATATGGGGGCTGCTAATTTACACTCACCTAAAATCATTGAGTAAATTAGCAACCTGCACCCACTTGGCTTTGACTAAAAAACAACTAACCTTTGTTATTTAAAACTTGTAGTTGGCGGTTGATTTTGTAAGTTTCTTTAAATTATTAACACCCACTTTGTTAATTTACACCCACTTTTCTTTAAATATTTAACACTTATTTTATTAATTTACACCAACTTTCTTATGTTTGTTTATAAAAAAAACTTGTGTGGGTCATTTTAAAATGATGAAAATGAGTGTAAATAACTAGTAAGGTAGGTTCTTACGTAAATAACTAGTAAGTTAAAAAAAAAAAAAAAAAAGCCTAGTAAGAAAGGTGTAAATAATTTGATAAAACTTACAAAAGTGAATGTAAATAATCAAGTAGGTGTAGGTTGCTATCTTAATCCATAATAATTTTAGGAAAGGTAGATGTATGTTGTTAATTTACTCCTTGTGTTTTTGACTTAAAATTCCATTATTATATTTAAACTGCTTTGCTACACATACATAAAAACTGCTTTATGTTTCTTATTCAGTTCTTCCGACAAATAAAAAGAAAGTGAAATATTAAAAAAGAAAAGAATAAATAAAATAAGAGATGATAAAGAACTAACCGAATATTTCTCTATGAATGGCAACGTGAAGAATGGTAGCGCCATTGTTATTGATAGCAAGATTGATATCATATGGGAAAAACTGATGTAGATAAAGAAAAGTCTTTTTATGGCGTGCAAGCACAGCCCAAAAGAGTGGTGTTTCTCCCTTTGCATTTTTTTCTCTAATCAAATGCTTCCTTTCACCATCTTCTCCAATGATACATTCACACATACTTGTGAATCCTCTATATGCTGCAATATGAAGAGGTGTAGCATCTCTTTCATTTGACAATATTAAACCACTTAGATCACCATGCCTTTCTATTGCATCTACAAGACGTTTTACACCATCTTTGTAGGCATTGCTTACTGCCACATGTAATGCTGTTCCTCTTCCCATTATTTTTATCTTTTGAAAAAATACATGTTCTTCATATTTTTTGATAACTTCTTCCCATTTGTCTTCCATTACTAACTGGCGGAACACGGCAGCTACATATTTGTTGTATGTTATTGTCACAAAATAAAAGAGTAAGACATACAATATTTGATGTCACATTAAAAAATTGGAGGAAAAATTATGCATAACAAGTGACACTTTAATTTAATTAACTATAGATTATTAATTAATCACAAAAATGTTGGAAATATTGAACGTCAACTTAGGGAGCCTAATAAATATAAGGAGAGTTTAGACGTACCATCTTGAGAGTCATAAGGTACATTTTCATCTTCATCTTCGGAATCATCTTGAGACTGAATCATAGAATTAGGATTCATTTCATCTTCATCTTGAGGCTGAATCATAGAATTAGGATCCATTTCGGAAGTTTGACACTTAGAATGAAAATAAGAATAAGGGTCAATGAGAGATGGGTAATGCTGCTGTAACTGAGCAGATCTAGTGCTAACCTAATTCTCTTGTATAGGAAAAGCTATGATCCGAGACTTCCGGAAAAGAAAATTGATATTCTGTTCCAATTATGATCAGTATGTAACACACTTATTATTTTTTGGATTAATTGCATTTTATTTATATCATATTTTATCACATTTGTGAAAATGGTCTATCTTTTTAAAATTGAACCTTTTTAACTTCAAACATCATATTTGTTGCAATTTTGGCTCAAAAATTGTGACTTTTTACCAAAAATGATGATTTATTTTCTCAATTAATCTGAAGGAAAACACCACATTTAGGGCCAAAATATATTATTTCTAAGGTTAAAAATCTCCATTTTTTGATGGAAAACAAGTGTTTCTTGCGTTGCAAATCTCATTAGTCTAGGTAAAAATGGTTTAATTTTGTAAATAATGAAAACTAGATCTCGCTGAACAAAAAAATGGTCGAGACCGTGTATTACTTTATTTTTATTCCTTTCTTCACTTTCGTATTTTTATCGTTGCAGTTTTCAACTGAGTGAAACAACACATATGTGACAAAAGCAAACTGCAATATGCTCGGTGCTGAGTGAAACTTAAGCTTAAGCAAAAGTTACATTCTTTCTCACCTTTTGTCTCTTTAGCCTATTATAAGGCTTCGTATCTCGTCGTGTTTCTCATAGCCTTGATGTTAGCCCTTTTTTCTAATAGCACAATGTTTTGGTCTATTGGGAGCAATATTATTATTATGGTTTGAAATGTTTTTACATATTGTCTATATGTTTGGTTTCAGTTTTTTAGAAGCAAAATGATTTTAAAGATGTATAATTGGTTTTGATATGTTTAGATATGCTCAAGTAGAGTTGATTTTATCTCTAAAATCGGTTCTAACTTGAATCTAAAATTTGAAGTTTTTATGTATAATTTTTTTTTTACAATCAATTTACATGTATTTATGATCCATTCACTTTCATAAGAATAATTATCAGAACATAAATGTTACATTTAAGAGACTTCAGATAAAATAAATTTTACAAGATCAATTCATTTGAAATCATTTTTGCGGCAATAAAACTAGACAGACTTTTGTTTTGGTTGTTGAAGATGTACATTGCTCATGTAATG
>Ga0315913_1007991_pt1 | contig 12589 bp, 7 predicted proteins | sample MpolsnodulesMG_FD_207736 | JGI IMG/M metagenome (GOLD analysis project Ga0315913, IMG submission 207736) | Medicago polymorpha root nodule microbial communities from Los Angeles, California, United States - small nodules | ecosystem: Host-associated > Plants > Roots > Nodule | place: USA... | reverse complement strand
ATATTCAGGCCCGACCCTTAGCAAGCGCAAGGCGGGCTACGGTGACGGGCCTCGCAATTTAATGAGCCTCAATATTTTTTATAATATAGATTCCAAAAGTGTTAAGTATATATAATAAAATATAAAAAAATCAATAGATGTCTTGTAATGGTTTGGTGGTAAGGTAGAATGCATTTGAATCTTTGGTCTTGAGGTTCAATTCCAAACATTTGTGTGAATTTGAACCAAATATAAAAGTCTCAATTACATAAACAACTATTATGTCATTGCAATATTTTTATCAAATTTACAATTTAATATGCATTTCAGAGTAGTATTTTTTTCTATTGTTTTTAGTTTAAATCCGTTTTGCGCAAACAAAGTGATGATTCTTTTTAAGTTTTTGGTGTTTCTTTTTATTATGAACCCAATTTTTATTATTAAAACAATTAGTGGTTAGTGAAGATCAACACAAATTAGTTAGTTCCTCCCATACAAACTTACTTTTACTTAATTTATAAGAATGACTATTTTTAAGATTATTTACAACTTAAATAAATGACTAATATTGCTTAAAAAAATTCATGTTTTTCCATTGGGGACCCTTTTTAATATTTGAACATGGCATCCGATTTTATTCAATTTGTTCAATTGTTTTTTTGATAAAAAAAAAAAACAAACAAATACGGTTTTGATTGGATTTGGTTTTTGTAAAACAACGCATAAGTATAACAAACCAAACTGTCCGCATGAGCTTAGCTCATTTGGTAAAGGATAATATATATATATATATATATACAGCCCCGGACACCCCACTTATTCACCCTTAAAGTGAATTTCTCTAGCCGCTAGGCTATTGACAAAAAAAAAATACTAAACTGTATGGTTGAATGAAAAAATGGCCCAAACACAACCAAACCAAACGTAGTTTTTGGTTTTTAGTTTGAGTTGATTCGATTTCGGTTTTCTATTAAATTGGTTTAATTTTGAACGAGAAGTAACAATTTAGTTGCTATAGATACGCGTGATTGACTTCCGTGTGACCCGTTTTAGTCGGTCACTTAAGCCTATAAATACAAACCCATCCCTCAGATACAATATTTTGCTTTGTGCGTTTGAGATATTAGGGTTTGTTTTCGTGCTAGAGAAGAAAACTTGTTCAATCTTCAACCAACCAAACCCTAGCTTTTCTTCCTTCACGAAGATGTCTCGTTGCTTTCCTTTTCCACCTCCGGGGTATATGATTAAGGTTTGTTGAGCCAGTTTCGTTTTTGCTTTTGTGCTCAACTTCGTGTGTGATTTGGATTTCCTTTGTATATAACATGCGATTAGGGTTAATTAATATGCGGTCAGTTTTGGTTGATCTGTGACTAATTAATATGCGTTGTTAATCATTTACGAATCATTGTGATCGATCTTCTGTTACAATATTGTCGCATAGTAGTTGTAAACAAGATGTGGTTACTAGATTTTTAGATTCTAATGCTTGCATATATTAGCATGTTTGCTTCTTTGGTCTTCCATGTCTGCTGTTTGAAATCGTTGTCATGGTTCTTTAAAGCTCCGTTTTGATTTGGATACGCCCAAGAAAGACAGAAAGAAAAAGAAGGACAGGAAGGAAGACAAGAATGAGAGGAAAGAGAAAAGGGAGAAAAGGAAAAGGGAGAAAAAGTTGAAACAAAGAGATTCAACTACCTCTCATGCATGTTTTGGTGGTGCTACAAAGTTCAAAGACAATGGGAAGTTGGTAATGGGAGAAGATTATGAGAATGAACAACTTGAAAGGAGTGGTATTACTGAGGAACTTGACCAACCTGTCTCTTCTCCTCAAGAGCCTTATTCCTCTGACAGTACTCAAAGCAGCAAGAGGAAGAGGTGCATCTTGTTACCTAATCAAGATCATGGTGAGAAAGCTTAGAAACTTGGCAATTGCACTGTTTATTGCTGTGTTGTTTAACCCTTGTTTACAAAAGCTAATGTGTACTCTTTTTTGAAACAGGAGCCGCCATTCAAACTCGTCTTCCATTGATGAAACATCGGGAACCTGAGAAATCTGAACAAGGATTTCAATTTGGGTCTTGTTCAACAAGTGTAGGAATTGGAGATTCACTCACTCAAGAAACTAGAAAAATTGATCTTCCGCTCACAAAAGTTGAGACCCCCAATCAGCTTCATGGAAATTCTGCTTCCAAAGTTGGCAAACCATTGCAGAATTTGGTTCCTGTTGATGCTCTAGCAGCAAATAAAACAGTTGATGATGAAAGTCGAAGCGTGCAATCATTGTATAAATCCTTACTTCACATTCAGCCGATAGCATATGAACTCTTAGATTCATTGGATCAAGATTGGTCATTCAGTTCAGTGAAGATAGAAGCAAAGCATGTCTCCAAGAAACAGAAGACCGATGCCTTTCAGTGTTCAAAATCTCTATGGCCTCGGGCGCAATTTATGCCTGAGGTTGACATATATGCTTTGCCATACACAGTTCCATTTTGATTCTTTTGGAATTTTTGTAGACAGTAGAGTTAGCTTTTAAAAACATGTACCAACATTTCATTGTGCAAGAGAATGAGATACTTTTTTTTGTCAACATGATAGATATAATTGACTAAGATACCAGCCACCAACATTGGTATTCAAGGAATGTACATGCTAATACTGCTAGCTTTGTGGCCTATGAGAATGTTCACACTCCATGAATAGTTTTTGAAACTGTGTTTTTGATCTTAAAATCACTTGATGTTGATCGGAGATCCAGACTTAAGGATTCAATTCCTTCAAAAGATAGAGTAATAACAATCATTGTTGTCAAAATCCCGACTTAAATCCTAAAATCCAGGATTTTGCGACTTTCTTCACCTTCAACGACTCAATTGATTTTACAATCCATTGATTTTGATTGCGATTTTACGATTTCTTATAAGTTAAGTCATTTATGACTATATACTATTTATAACATATATTTAACCTTTTTTTTTTGGTAAAATCCATTGATTTTGATTGTGATTTTACAATTTCTTATATCGATTCTACAAAATAGTTGAGTAAAATCCTTCAATTTTTATTGCAATTTTACTCTTCTCTTTCGACCTGAAGCAAAATCCCAATTTTGACAACTTCATAACAACAACTATCAGTTAGCTAATAAAAATGAAAACATAAGGCAAGTAAAGGGGCATAGTGTTTCTTGTGAAATAGATAGATGTTTGATCTATTGTGTTTTCACACTCTCAAATGTTTCTTTTTTCTCACTATTATTATTACGGTTAATTAAGTTTTTAGTCCCTATAAATATTTACAGTTTTGTTTTTAGTCCCTACAAAATAAAATCACACTTTTTAGTCCCTGTGACATTTTCTTTAAGTATTTTAAGGACCAAAAATGTTGATGGAAATTTTTTACAGGGACTAAAAATGCTAATGGAAATTTTTTACAGGGACTAAAAATGCTGATGAAAAAATTTTATAGGGACTAAAAAATGTGTTTTTATTTTGTAGGGACTAAAAACAAAACTATGAATATTTATACGGACTAAAAACTTAATTAACCCTTATTATTATTATCTATCTTGACTCAAAAACTAAAAGATGATTATCTATCTCATCATACATCTGTTTGGAAGCTCTTTTATTTAATAATAAAGGAAATGAACTATAAGCAATACTTGCATGGTTTTACAATTATCAAATTTTCTCAATGAAGGCAGTTGATGCCTGATGGCACCACTCTATCTCATTAGAGTTGGGGATCAACTTACATAGTTTAAGAGTAAAAGCCTTTGATAACACCACACCAGTGTTACTAATGTTCCTATGATTCACATCATTTTCCTCATGAGAGTACCAAACCAACTTTAAATGCCCCCTTTAAGCTCCCTCACATCATTCTCCCTATACCGTAGGTCCCTTTGTCTTCATGAAATATAGTTGTTTGTTCTTAGATTTCTCCACTAAGAACTGCGATCTCAAATTTATCCGACACGACAATTATTTGTAACCGTTAATTGTAACAGCCCGTTTTTCGCTAGATTTAATTTATTATTTATTTATGTGTTTATATGTGCTTATATGTGATTAATTGCCTCTGTGTGTATTTTGGGTTAGGAATAGTGGATTTCGGTGTTAGAAGGACATTATAGTCATTTTAGACTCAGGGGTATTTTGGTCATTTTGTGAGCAAGGGTAAATTAGTAAATTCATGGTGAGGGTTATTTTTAGTTATTTTACTAAGTTACTATTTGGTGGAGGTAATTAGTTTTGAACCAGTAATTATTCGGTAACTTTAGGAGTTAGTTTATAAGAGTTTTGAACCCATTAGATTTTTAAGGGTTAAGCCCATTAGTGTGGACACTATTTAAGCTCTAGTCTTTGTAGAAAAATAGGGTTCACATTCATTTTATAAGAATTTGAGAGAGGTAGAGAGAGAAAGTTCAAGAGAAGGAGCAAAAAGGGTTAGAAGAAAGAAAGCTTGAAGAACCAAGAGGTGATAGAGATTCTAGTAGCTTGATTGAAGTTTTTGCTAGGATTATTGCTTATTGAGGTAAGGGGGTTAGATTTCATTCATAATCTCTTAGTTTAACTTCTTCTCTAATTCTATGCATAAGTGCTTATTGGAATAAGTGATTATTTTGAACTTAGTTGTTGAAATTCGTGCTCATGTTATAATGATATGTTTGAGTATATGAATTTGATGATAATTGAATTGTTGTTGATGAAATTGCATGTTCATGATATGTATAAATGGGTATATTGTGAATTGTGCTTAATTTGATGAATTGTGTTATGTTGTTGTTGAATTATCATTGAATTCATGATTATGGATTGTGGTTGTTGTTAATGTCATATCATGGCTTGGGTATGAATTAAGTTGAGTTGTTGTTGTTGGATTGTGTTGAATTGGAAGAAATGATTTGTTGTTGTTGTCGAAAACTTGTTGTTTTGTGAAAACCATTTCTAAAACATTTTATCTGTCATTCAAATGTCGTGAAACGAATGTGTTCGACGTGTTAGAGCCTCGGGTTGTGCCTTGGATCATTTTGACGAATGGGGGACTTAACCATTCAAGTTTTGGGCGAAAATGGCGAAAACCCGCGGCCGAAACATGCGAAAGCGCACGTTTCGCAGCGCTGCGCCTAAGGTAGGGCGCTGCACTCCATGCGCCAGGCGCCCTGAACAGGGCAACATGCTTGTTGCTCCGTGTTCGGGTGCTTGGGGGCAGTCGTGTAGGGGTCCGTTGCGACTGTTTGAAGGTGTACTTATGATGTTTTCACTCACTTTACTACTGGAACATAATTGGCTTGGTCGAAACTTAGATTTTCTAAATGGTTTGAAACTTGTAATTGTGTCGTTTCGGTTTTTCGGAAATTGTTGGAAAATGGAATTTTATGAACAAAAGGGATTGCAAGCTTGGTCTACAGTTCATATGGACTTAGACAAGGCTTGTAAAGTTGGTACAATGTCTTAATCATATCAAACTTGATTTTCGGGTGGGATTGTGGAATATATGAACTTTGGGTTTGTCCATACAAACTTAGGCTAATCCTTGAATTAATACTTAATAGTTTGTAAGTGGCCTACGTTCATGCTCATATGAATAATTGAGATTGATTTGTATATTTTCAAACTTGGATGAGTTACTTTGCTTTGAAAAATGTCAATGTTGGCCGTTTTTGCAACTTGATACGGACTTGTCGAAAATGGTCTTTAAAGCTGATTGTTTTGCCAATCTTTTGTGAATAGCTTTATATGATTACATAAAGATGTATGAATGATCGCTAGGTGTCGAAAATGACATTTATCTTAATATGATGTATTTTCTTCTTTACTTGGATTGTGACAAGTTGTATGTTAGTGTTGAACTATGTGAAAAAGTTGATATTAGTGAATACATATATTTTGATTGATTTTGATGTTGTTGGTGAATATATATATGTTAATTGAATTGTGAGTGTTGTTGGTGATTGCATATATGTCAAGTAATAGTGAATTGTTGGTGAATACATATATGCTAAATGATTGGTGATGATGTGGTGAATTGTTTGTGTGAACATATGCATTGTGTCGAGTCATATGTTCATGCATACATGATTGATGGTGACAGATTTTTATATCCAAAATGTAAGACGGGTGTAAAATCTTACATACGATGTTTTTGTTGCATCGAAGGTGACGACCTTGAGGTGATTTGGTACCGCATGCATCTAGAAGAGTCTATAACATTGCATGCATTTGAATAGTTGATGAGTCGTGTCATAATTGAATATGTGACTTGGTGAATTTGTGCATTGGTGAAATTTGGTGAACGTTGTGATTATGTGGATTGGTGTATATGTACATTGGTGGATTTTGCTGATGATTGTGAATATTTGAACTAGGCTCTAATTGCGTGTCTTACTTGCTTGTGCTTATACACTTGGTGAATCTATTTGATGATAATTATTTTGGTAATAGTAATGAGGTGAGATTTATATATGTATGTATATATATATGATGTGGTGATTCCTTTAATAATAATAATAATTGATTGCTTATAACTTTGAAATGATGAATTGTACTTGTTGAGTTAAGTATGCTAAATGAAGAATAAGGTGAGTAATCCTTTCATTGATTGATGATGATAAATGATGAGTTTACGTCGATGACTTGATTAGAGATTGAATATGTTTGTTATGCTATGTTAGTAACGTGATAGTTTGAGGTGTATGGAATGGGGGATAATAATCATGTGATGTTAGTATTCTAGGAGGGAAGTGTATGTGTATGTGTTATGCATGAAATCATGAATGCTTATGTTTGTTTATGTTGATTATGATTGATGTGAAGCTAACCCACAGTGGTCTGTGGTGGACCGCCTACCTATTTGTATGAATGGGTAGACGCTGTGCAGGATTAGTTTTTTTTGCTTGCTTGGTGAGTGCTTGAGGATAGCGGAGCTACCTCGTCTATCTGTTTTTGGATTCTTAGCTTAGGGCTCTGATTAGGATGTCGTCTTGTCTTTTATTTTGACGTTGGTTTATGTTGTTGAGATTTTACCCATGTGTTGGGATTTGGAGATTTTATGTATTGATGTACTCGGAGTTTATGACATGTATACTTGGAGATGTATGACTTATACCCGCTACGACTATTGATGAATTTTATATATGCATGTTGTTTGAATTTTGATGTGAAGACGTAGCATCTATTTCTTAAATATTTATATTACTCGCGTGTATTATCGCTTTAATAGAAATAGGACGTTGAATTAATTATGTCTATGACAGGTGCTCTATTGTTCTAAATTCATATAGTCAATCTTAATTTTGTCTTACAAGATTGTCTAATTTGACATTGATTTGTTTATCACTATATTTTATGTCTTTTTAAAGATGTCCAAATGGTTATAAAAGTATTGTACACTTTTTTTTTTACGAGAAGTATTATACACTTATAGTTTTCCATTGAAGGTTTTTGTCATCATGTTATGGTTAATGAAATAAATTAGTAAGTAAATAAATTATACTTTCTCGTATGAGAAACGTGAATTACATTCTCCTCCCATCTTATATTATAATATATATTCCCTTCCTTTAAAAGTAAAAATCTAAAATAAATTATATACTCCCCTTCTCTAATATTTTTTTTGGTAAAATGACAAAAGAAAAAGAAAAAGAGAAAGAAAAAAAAACCTAAAAACAGGGCTCAGTCTGGGGCATCAAGCCTCAAGACTGACTTCAACTTCGAAGGGGGAGCATGCCAAAAAGTCACACCTAATCTTGAAGAGCGCCCGAGCTTGGCCAAGAAATCTGCGCAATGGTTGCCCTCTCGAAGCACATGTTGGAAAGAAATGTTATGAATATGCTCCTTTAACCCAAAAATCTTCACCAACAAAGAAGCATACACATGCATATGAGAGTGATCTGGATCTTGGAGAAGACGGAAGACATTTAAAGAATCTGTTTTGCAAATAACTCGTTGAATAGAGTTGCTGATTACCAACATCAAACCATGGTAAACCCCAAATAGCTCAGCAAAAAGTGCATCCCCTTGCCCATCATTATAAGAGAATCCAGCTATCCAATTTCCCTTGTTATCACGAAGTAAACCTCCAGAACCAATATCACCAGAAGCACCACAACTTCCATCAATATTTAACTTAACACATCCATCTGGAGGTGGGGTCCAATTAACCATGTGACGATTAATGTGGTGCTCAAAGGAGTGAATAATGATTGAAGTTAGGTCGGTACACATAATGTTTATAAAATGAATGACATTTTGGGTTTTCCATTGCTTGTCGCCAAAAATATGATTATTCCTGAAGCGCCAGATCCACCAAATAGTTATTGCAAACATGTTACCAAACGCTCCTTTAGACATAGTTTGTAACCATGTTTTCCAGGATGTGAAGCTGAATAAATATCGATGATTAACGCTAGATATTAGCTGCCAAACTTCCTTCGATGGAGCACAATCCCTAAGGCAATGAAGCACATCTTCATCGTATTTTCCACATCGCTGGCAGACTGGAGAAGTTGTCAAGTTGCAATGATGTCGAAGCTTGTTAGTTGGGATTGCATTGTGCATGCAAAGCCACATGAAATGTTGCACCTTGATCGAAATTGACAATTTCCATATCCAATCTCAACTTTCATTATCATTCAACTCTCTATAGCGAGATAAAAGCCAACTATATGATGTAGAGCAAGAATACCTTCCTGTTTGAGAAGCTCCCCAAACCCATCTATCCTGAATATCATCATCAAAGGCCAGAGGAGGGGGGAACTGATCAACAGTCGTGCTGAGCTCGTTTGGAACCATTGTCATCAGTTTATTCCAATCTCATGATCCATTAAAGCTAACATCCTTAAGTTGTAATTGAGTATCTGAAATGTTGACAAAATCAACCAAGTGACAAAGCGCTCCTAGCCCCGTCCAGTTATCATACCAGAATGAGGAGGATCTGTCACCAATGCGGAATTGAAAGCCTTGTCTCAAGGCTTCCAATAAACCCTCACCCAAAGTTTCTGAGGATCATAAAGAAGGTTCCAAACTAACTTCCCAAGAAGAGCAATATTAAATAATCTAGCTTCCCTAATAGCGAGGCCTCCCTCCCCTTCTCTAATGTTGTTTGGATTACAATCCTCTCCCCTAAGAATTACTTATGTACTACATTTTAAACCATTTTTTAAAATAGATATTTTTATGATATCATAAAAATATTTATGATATCATAATTTATTTTAAAAATAATAATTTAAGGAAAAATATTTGGAATAAAATATGGGAAAAAACTTAGGTACAATTCCTTAGATGCTTTTTGTATGGTTCTTAACTAAATTCACCATGATTTGCTTAAATCCATAATTCTCTCAAAGTTTGTTATCTCCAAAAAAAGTTGTATTTTTAATTAAGAACCATACGAAAAGCACCTAAGGAATTGTACCTAAGTTTTTTCCTAAAATATGTATGGAAAAAATAATTTAAGGAAAAATATTTGGAATAAATATGTATGCCGACCTAAACAAAAAGGTATCTTGGAATAAAATATTTGGAGTTTTTTTTTTTAAGGAAAAATATTTGGAGTTGTTTAACTGATATCTATTGGGCAAATAAAATAGAAAGTTTTTTGCGGATGCAGGTGTTATTTGGAGAAAATTTGGAGAATTTAGATATGCTTCCTTGACATAAGATTAGATAACCACTCTCTTTATTGATATAAGGAAGCTACAACTTGTTGGAAGATCTAATTTAAATTGAACTTCTGACAAGTGTGCTCTCTCTTTGCTTCTCTTCAACGTTAACAAAACGTGAATGACACTAAGTTTATGTTGTTTCAGAATCAGTTATCTAAAGATAAGGAGGCCCATATTATTGACTTGGGAGAGTGGAAGGGTGATATATGAAATTATAAATTCTGGTGAAGGTTTTTCTTTTTAAGTGTTTTTTTAAGTTTTTTTAATTGTTTACAAAAATATTGTGCTTGATCTACTTATGTGTAACTGCAGACAAAACTAGATTGAGTTTGATTTGTGCTTCCTTAATAATTGGATTCATACCTATTACCTAATCACTACCCGCACATTGGGTATGGACAAGGGTAGCTACCCGTAAAAGTAATTTGGTATCGTATGGGTGCGAGTAGGAGCATTCTAATACCCAATTACACCACACAAACACCACATAAATATATAAGAGAAATTTTATTTTTTTAGATATAGGGTTTTCTAGGATACACCTACTAGTTTTTATCAATGTGTGTTTTAGCAAAAATATAACTAAAAAGTTGTTAAATACACCTTAAGGTGAATGTTGCTAAGACACTCCTTCTAAAAAAAATAAGTGAGTGTATGTTAGCAACTCCTATAGACATTTGCTAGAATACACCCACTTATTTTTTAGAATGAGTGTTTTAGCAAGTATAACTAAAAAGTGGTTAAATACACCTTAAGGTGTAGCTTGCTAAAACACTCCCATATAAAAATTAGTGGGTGTGTTCTAGCAAATCCCTTAGATATAAGAGAAATATACATATAAATATATATTTATTAATGTACATATAAATATATTTTTTTAAAATACAGTATCCGATACAATACGGATAGCAATATAAGAATACGATAAATTAAAAAAAGAAAAAAAGAAGGTACTGATATATCAATAAAATCATGAGCTTTGTTATATAATATAACATGAGAGAGCTAATTTCTTTAATTTACAACAAAAAAATCACTATAGATGTTTTAAAGACTCAAAAATTTGAGCTGGATACAACAAATAGGTATGAGTTGTTTTGTCGGCTTAAAAACATTATTGATACAACTCATATGCACATATAATACTTACTAACTCACAATATTAACGATACAGCCTTATAAGCCACGCAATTCAATAAAATAATCCAATATAGCAATTAGCAATGCATATCTATCGTAGTAGTATAATAGTATCTGATAGAACTGTGGTATGAGTATCCAAGCAAATATCAATAATTGTCAAAACTTTTTCTCTCTTTTTTTCAAAGCATTTATCTGTCTACAATAACAAATTTTAATGGTATCAAAAAATTCAAATGGAAAATCATGTGAGAAGGTAGCTGAGTGAAGAGCTGATTGAAAACTGAAATATCAATTACATTAGATATAACTTAAAATTTACTATTACACTTTGTAATCATATAGTATGGTCATCCTCTATTATCAATATCCTCAAATAAACTTTACAGTAACGAAATCTATGCATCCGAACATGATGCATAGTTCTATAGCAGGTAATTTTTTACTCATTGATCCTTGAGAAAAAAGGAGGCAATGAACCAAATTATTTGACTGCATCAACATTTACCCAACTCACTTTCTCTTTATTCCCAATGCTTACTGCTCTCATAATTTTCTGTCCTTATATTGTGAGGTCATGTTCTATCTGGTTTAAAAAGTGGAAGATTTCTTCAACTATAAAATTTCAACACCCAACACTCAGGTGTAACTTATCCTCAACTCCGGCATCACAGCGAAATATGCAGCATTCAAGTCCATCTCTATTTTTCTGCTTCTCGATCTGCCAAGTTATAGCTCCAAATTAACCTCTAATATGTTCATTTTTTTGCTCTCGTCACAAAATGCACAACTGAAGTTCATCCTTTCGCCCAGGTTTTATGCTTCTCAATACCTTTGAGTTTTCATTCACCAACAGAATTACATCGTGCCATAATTCAAGTTTTCCCACCTGAAGGGAGAAACTGAGCCTACATAAGGGGTTCCACGGAATAACACACAAACACATACACAAACAGCAGCAACAGCTAGCATCGAATGAATAAAGGGACCGTGAAGCCAGCTCCGTGAACCGGAAAATCTTCTTTTGGCGCGAACTTCTGCAATTGCACACTTGGAACAGGAGTCCCCAACTCGTTTGACTTGGTTAATTCGCTTTTGCATTAGCTCAATTCCCAGTGATGGTTGCTCTATCTCATTATCAATTCTAACCGAAACTTCACTTCTTTGTCTATCGGAACGTTTACGGGCAACCAACATATTATAAGAGTGATTATTTCTCATAATGGCATAGGCATGTGGAGTCTGCCCGTTTTCATCCACAAGGGTTTCCCAGCACTTCAACCCAATCTACATACCAGCATAAAAAAAATACAGACAAGAAGTCAAGGACTCAATTAAATAGAAGCATGCAAGCATCATTAATGTAAATTGAAATATAATCCTAAGTTGTAGAGAAAAGGATGAGATGAAGTCCAAACAACATGATAACTACTGATTTATATTCTAAGTAGGCTGACAAGGACATACTTTAAGGTTGATAAGGTCTTCAAAATTTATCACTAAAAAATTCATAGATTTAATTCTTTTATGTAGGTCAATATGCTTAAATCTTTAGAATGATATAAAGTATTAGATTGTTAACAAAAAAAAGTATTAGATTGTTAACACATCAAAATCCTTTATTCTTCTTTTTGACAACATTATAAAAAAAATCCTTCAAATTTATTTAAATAGCCAAGCCTGTTAGGCACAAGAGGATTTAAAAGATATCTATAATAACTTGTCATTTTCAACTAAATAGACTTTTCAAAAAGCCACTTGTCTATAAAAAAACTGACACAGTCTGGCCTAACAAAG
>Ga0315913_1007990_pt1 | contig 12591 bp, 9 predicted proteins | sample MpolsnodulesMG_FD_207736 | JGI IMG/M metagenome (GOLD analysis project Ga0315913, IMG submission 207736) | Medicago polymorpha root nodule microbial communities from Los Angeles, California, United States - small nodules | ecosystem: Host-associated > Plants > Roots > Nodule | place: USA... | reverse complement strand
ACCTCATGCTTTCACATTTGTCTCTTCAACTGGAACAGCACGTGCATCTTCTCAAGGTTAATTTGTTTTATCTATTGTTCCCTTCCTTCATTTTGAGAAATTCATTAATTAAGAATAACATACTGTACAAGATAACTTCGCTTGTTTTAGAAGAGTGCATGTACTCTGCAAATGACAGTCTTTTAAGGATTTATTTATGAATACTGCTATCTTCAACAACTGTTTATAGGTCATGGGGAAGACTACCAAGTTCAGTGCGCTGTTGGACAATGCCCGAGAAGTTGCATTCATTATGTAACCCCATCACAGAGAATTCTTTTGGAGGAGTTACTTAACAGGTAACATTAACAGCGTAACTCATCCTACATATTTTTTTTACCTGGTGGGGTGCGGAACAGTTCATCAAATTAATCCCTTTGTAAACTTATTATATTTCTTATAAAACTAATAGGATACAGTACAATCATGCTTAATTTCCCTATTTATCTATTTCTATCATATACTAGCATGCTTTTTTACTTAATCATATTACATATTATTACCTTTTGGAATCATACAATATTTTTAGAATTTAATAAGTTCATTCCATTTGATTTCTTATTTCCTTTTTGTTGATGTTGCAGTATAATAGATGCACCCTATGATACATCAGCTGAGGCAGACTTGCTCTATTCACTTATAACCAAAGCAAAGTTTGAGAATAATCGATACCAAAAGCCAAAGAAGAAAACCAAATTTTCAACCCAGCATGTCGATTGGTTTTAGTGTTCCCATGCCTTCACTCCCCAAACTATAGATAGCACTGAGATTGCTGATGAGACAGTCATGGTTCTCAATATTACCAATAAATTTTTTATCAGCTGCTTATAGGTGCCTTACACCTCAATATTCTGAAACATGTAAGCTACTTACTACAATTGGGCAATTTTTGTTTCGTTTTGTCCCATCTTATTTTAAGATTTTGCAACGGATGGTGGGGAAGTTGTAGGGGGTTAGTTCTTTCAGTGAATGAATCAAGGGTCTAGATTCACTGTCTATGTGAATGCGTGATATTGCAGGTAATCCAAATCACACTACATGCCACTTTTCCTTGTGGAAATGACGAAAAATTGCAAGTCTATATGATTTCTAATTTTTGCTACTGCGCTCTCTTATTTTGCCTGCCATGGTGTTTAAATCCTTTAGTCTGAGGGAATTGCTGTGTTTGATACACTTGGAGGTGGTGAATATATTAGTGACCATGCTAATACTGCTGCCTGGAGTGACCCTAAGGAAGATTATGTTAAAATCAATTGTGATGGTTCTGTGGTTGACTTTGGGATCAAGGCATACTGTGGCGGTGTGTGTGCTACGAATGAATTGTGTTTGGTTTCTCTATGGCTCTTGACTCTTATTCCATCATTGTGGTTTTATCAAGTTAAATTGAATTTCCACTATAAAGTAGTGAGTATCTTTTCACAGGATTATGAAATTCTTCCTGTAATAACTATCAAGTGGTCCTTGAATTTAAACATTCTTTGGATTCCTGGTCATTTCTATAATAAAAAACTGTGAACTGATGCAAGAAAATACCAGTGTGAACTGATTTATATAGTAAGAGTACACATTTAGAAGTGGATGTGACTACAATTGCCTCTGCTCTTTGTTCAGATTTTGCACTTGCCTCTGCTATTTCTTTCTATTTCAGTTTTCTAGATTTTGTGTGAAAAATTAGAGAATCTTGTTCAGCTGTGTATATATGTGGGAATTTTGCTTTTGGATTGTGAATGTACTGTATAGTTTTTGGGCCTTTTTCCTTCACTCTACTAATTTGATTATTCATTTTATTTTATGGTAATATTTGTCTTCTTCCTCTTGGTCTACATTTCAAATTCTAAAACTTGAACGTTATAGAAAAATGGTTTATCTTTCAAAAAACAAAAGTTTGGACCATGATTTCTTTCTGGATAATATATGGCATCATTGCGAATGGTGAGGTGAATATATTCTTTTTAACTCACTTAAGTTGACCTAGTTGTGTTGACTTTAAATCTTAGAGTACGCTCCTCCTCAATGTATTTGATTTTCCTTAGTACCAATTTGAGTTAGTTAGTTTTGCTTTTTAAAAAATAGATTATCTTTTAGGGTTAAATAAGTTTTTCGTCCTTATAAATATAGCGAATTTTGATTTTAGTCCCTAAAAAATTAAACTGAATGCTTTCATCCTCACAAATTTTTTTATTTTGTTTTTCGTCCTTAATGGTCATTTTATGTTCGTATAAATGGCAAAGTTATAACTCTTTTATGTTCAAATTGTATCCATGTTATGTCCGTTTATTATATTCGACATTTATATATTCATATTATGTTCAAAAAATGTCAAAAACACGTTAAAATTATATCCATTAAGGACCAAAAACAAAATAAAAAATTTTGTGAGGAAGAAAACATTCAGTTTAATTTTATAGGGACTAAAATCAAAATTCGTTATATTTATAGGGATGAAAAACTTATTTAACCCTATCTTTTATTATCATTTTGTTTATGTAAGTGTAAGTTCAAGTATTTTCTTTCTTGAATTTTATTGTTCTGTTGTTCCAATTATTTTATGTAGAATATGAATATTTTTCCATGTTATTATTTTTATTTTTCAAACATTTTTATTCCACTAATTAAAAATATTTTCCTTCTTGTATATAAAAATAAATAAATAATTTTCTTCATATACATTTAACCCAAGCATTGCAAACCCCTTTGGTATACATGCCAATTGTTTTAGTCACCCAAATATTTTCTTTTATCATTCATAAATCTACCTATTATTGTTGTAAATATGATTGTTTTTACTTTCCTCCTATTTTAATTTCTTTAAATTCAAATTTATGCATTATCTAATTTTTCAAATTTTGCGATATGCCTAAAGTAATGACCAACACTTAAATAAATGAGGTGGGGAAGTGGACGAACCCCATTATCCAATTAAATACAAATGAAAAAATAAGTAGAAATATCATTTTACTAGTATTAAATTACTTTTTTTGTTGCAAAGTTATTAAACTTATTTTATTTGAGCATAATTAAATTATATTTTGTAAAAATAAGCTAGTAATTTCTTAAATAACATTATACTTATAGGTGTTATTTGAATTTGAAAATCTTCTCTATCTTAAATTGAAACACTATTTATTCACGTTAAATTTTCTCCAATAAAAAAGAAAAACCAATGACTTATTTGTAAGATCTCGGGTTCAACTTTGTTTTCGTGAGATTATCACTGGTGAAAAACTAAATACTTGTATTAAAGTTTGATAAACCCTGGTCAGCTCTAAAGATAACAAAAATTAGCCGTTGAAATAATAGAAGTGCATTTCTTTGGTCCTCCGATCTGAAAATTCAAAAACCTCTTCAACCGCCATTTTATCAATCTAAACCAAACTCTTTCGTCCTTTCTTTGAATCAATCGAGCTACAAGAACTCTCTCTCTCTCTCTCTCTCTCTCTCTCTCTCTCTCAATTTTCTTTCTTTGAATCGTTCTCCAACCCATGGAAGAAGGTACTTTCTCGCTCGTTTTATTTCGTTTCCATTTTCAATAAATTTAACTAATCACGCTACGTTCGTTCTTCTTTTCAGATCGAGTAATTGATATGCTTACTGAAAAGTTCAATCGCTTTGTCATTCACTGCAATTTCAAATCCGCACCAGGTTTCACTTCTTCTTTCATTTCAACTCTAAATTCATGCTTTCTTTTATTAGTCTTCTTGATCAACCAAATAATGCATATATGTCTTATTTGTTCAGATTTTTCTAATCAATTTTCGTTTAGGTATTAGATTCTGTCAATTTAGTCCCTAAACTATGAAAAATACTTCAAGTTAGGGACATCTTAGTTGATTTTAATAGATTAGTGAAAAAGTGATAGTTTAGGGACTAAATTGACTGTTTACTCATTAGTATTTGAATAGTTAAAACCTAGAAAATGATTTGGGAATAAGATTTTCAGTATCTGGTACAATAATAGTAATAAAAGAAAGTAAGAGATTCTCATCTCACAAGAGTGATTCTCATTTTTTGTGTTTGTTATCAGATAATTCATCCGAGCAATTGAACGAAACCTCTGACAACATGGATGACAATACTATGTCAACTCAGGACGGTCATACACTCCCAATATTGAAGAAAATTCTTGACCTAAGTACCAAAGCTCAGGTAAATTTTGAATGTTGGTTTATTTGCTTCATTAAATAAATGAATCAAAGTCCTTCTCAATATTACTTTTGTTAATGTTTTTGTGGTTTGTGTTTGTTATGCATGTTTCAGAATTTGAAGAGACAGCATGTAGCCCTTAGCGAACAAGTGAAACTTGCATTTCAGTCCTTTCCTGGTCTAGAAGTTTTGAAGTCTGTTCAGCTTCTCGGTAAGCGTTTACACGTGCCTAAAATTGAATATAATCTATGATTAGGTTTTTTACTAGAATGTTTTTTTGGTTTGTGACTAGGTGCTGAATATGAAATTTTGAAAAGAAAGTACCTAGAGGTGTCCTTGGAGCGAAGGAGGCTTAACAATGAAGTGATTGAACTCAAGGGAAATATCAGAGTTTTCTGTAGATGCAGACCATTAAATGAAAATGAAATTGCAAATGGATCGGCAGTATCTGTTGTCAATTTTGAGTCAAATTCTGAGGAGCTTCAAGTTGTTTGTTCTGATTCTTCTAAAAAGCAATTTAAATTTGATCATGTATTCAAACCTGAAGATAATCAAGGTACATGAGAAATTATAATTTTTTTGTAGGTTGATTTATGTTGAAAGTATTATTTTATATTATGGCTGCTGCTTAATCATGTGTGTATTTTTTTATCATGCAGAGGCTGTTTTTGCACAGACAAAACCTATTGTTGCATCAGTACTAGATGGCTACAATGTTTGCATTTTTGCATATGGGCAAACCGGAACTGGTAAGACTTTCACCATGGAAGGAACACCAGAGCATAGGGGAGTTAACTATAGAACTCTTGAGGAATTATTTCGGGTTTCTGAAGAGAGACAAGGCACAATAAAATATGAACTGCTTGTTAGTATGTTGGAGGTTTACAATGAAAAGATAAAAGATCTCTTGGCCGGAAATTCTTCTGTAGCCACTAAGAAGTGAGTTTTTCCTACTTTAGCTATGCCATAATGTATCTTCACAAATTTTGCTTGCATTGCTAGACACATATTGCTTTGCAACATAAAGTTGCTGGTAGAGAAAATCATAAGTTTTAGAAGAATTTATTACTTCAATGAAAGATGTTACACTTTTAATTAGTTATCTATGCACCTGCTTTCTTTGAAGGCAGAGTATAGTTGGATTTACATCTAATTGTTAAACCTATTAACTCAATGTTATGATCTCAATATTATCCTCTCTCTCCATTACCTATCCAATGAAGCATGAAATTTTGATGTTTGAATTTATTCTCAAGTGATATTACTGAAGTGGAAAACAAAGAGTAAGGTTTGTGAGTCATGATAGAATTGGTTCAAGTTAAAAATATAAAGAATAAGTTTATAGTGAAGTACCTTAATCCCAATCCCTCAATGTGGGGTGCAGTGCCTAGAGTGGAAAGAATGTACAAAAAGAATATGAGACCTTAGGACAGTCAAGCTATTCAGGCCTTTCCCAAGCCCCAATCACAATTCTGATATCCCATCAGAATTGCTCTCACTCACTAATTAACCAACTAACAGTGACAGCAGTTAGTAATTATTACAGTAACATACATCACTAAGGGTTAATTATTTATGTATTGAGATTTGAGCCTACCACTCTTGGTAGACCGTAACGATTGGAGGTTTATTTCTCAGTTTTACTACTGAAATGTAGGTTGGAGGTCAAGCAAGCTGCAGATGGAACCCAAGAAGTCCCAGGACTTGTTGAAACACATGTTTATGGAGCAGATGGTGTTTGGGAAATTCTGAAGTCTGGAAACAGAGTCAGATCAGTTGGTTCCACAAGTGCTAACGAGCTTAGCAGTCGTTCTCATTGGTATGTCTTGGTTCTTTCAGATGAACTGATTTGTATCTGTGCCTTTTACTTTTCGAGGCCTTGATATTGTCAATCATATAACTGACGGAGTTTTTCCTTGAATAATTGGCAGAGGCAAAACTATTTTTGGTTGTAAACATATTAAATTATTATTGTAAGAATTAGTATGGAAGTAGTAGGCTAGCTGGCGAGGCAGATATTCTATATTATTGTGGATGACAAAAAGATGGTTTTACATGCAGTTTGGTGCGGGTAACTGTAATGGGGGAAAATTTAATCAATGGCCAGAGAACAAAAAGTCACCTTTGGTTAGTTGACTTAGCTGGCAGTGAGCGTGTAGGGAAAACTGAAGCTGAAGGAGAAAGGCTGAAGGAATCTCAGTTCATAAATAAGTCTCTATCATCACTTGGTGATGTTATTGCAGCCCTTGCTTCCAAATCAGCCCACATACCTTACAGGTAATTCTCTTTGGTGTCATCCATAACACACGTTCTTACATATTGATTATTTATCTCATTACTATTTGCATTCTTTTTTATTGTATTCTTTTTTTTTTTGAGACAGGAACTCAAAGCTCACTCATATACTTCAGAGCTCGTTAGGTGAGGATTCACGTCAGAGCTATGCTTCTTTGATGTGTGCATTCTATCTTTATCTTCTTTATTTATGATGTATTCATGCTGATCTTGGCTTAAAATGCAGGAGGTGATTGCAAAACTCTAATGTTTGTCCAAATAAGTCCTAGTTCAGTAGACTTAACAGAGACACTCTGTTCCCTAAATTTTGCCACGCGTGTTCGAGGAATTGAGAGCGGTCCAGCCCGAAAGCAAGTAGACCTCACTGAGCTCTTGAAGTACAAGCAAATGGTATGCTAGACTTTAATTGTTCTTATATAATTTACAAAGATTCTTTTTTATTGAGGGGAATATAAATAATTGTGATTTTTATTTCCTTAAAACTGAAAATCTGGTCATAAACAGGCTGAAAAGTCTAAACACGATGAAAAGGAAGCTAGGAAATTACAAGATAACTTGCAGTCTGTACAAATGAGACTAGCCACAAGAGAATTCATGTGCCGAAATCTTCAAGACAAGGTATAACACGACCTTTGTTCATAATGACATATTTGTATGCACCTGTCGCTTTACTCATCTAATATACGTGGTTGAATTTTTAAAGGTTCGGGATCTCGAGAACCAGATTGCGGAGGAGAGAAAAACCAAATTAAAGCAAGAAAGTCGATCACTTGTTGCCGAGAAAACAATAAAGAGGACATCACTGATTCCTTTGGAAAGACCTCCACTGAGAAGAATTAATAATTCCTTGCCTCCACCACCCGAGAGAAGGCCCTCCTCATGCAGCTCTTCGTTACAGGGAAAGGAAAACAATGTCAGAACGAATTTAATGACAAGAAGAAGAGTATCCATTGCTGCAAGACCACCGGCTGCACCTTCGCAAGCACAACCTCTTCAGCCTAGGAGGCGAGTTTCCCTGGCAACACTCAAACCCGAAACAACCTCTTCTTCTCAATTGACCAATGGAAGCAACGACCACCAACTGATGGTAAGGAACCAAAGGAAAGCTCGGTATTCAAGGTTGTTCACCCCAATAACAACATCAGCAATTGAGACAACCCCAACTTTGGATAAGAGCAGCAGCAGTAGGTTTGATGGCAGTCCAACACAGGCGGCAGATTCGCGGATGATGGCTAAGCATCCACACCCAGCTGTGATTGCACTGCAACGCAAGTCTTTAGTGTGGAGTCCTCTCAAACGGAGAGGTATCGAAAGCAGTGGAAAGGCATCACTCTTGCCATCTCGGCCTTCCACCCAAATGCGATGATCTTTGTTTTTCTCAAACAATGACATAGGCTTGTAGTGTTTTGTTTTCTCAAACAGAGAGGTATCGAAAATAGCAGAAAGTCATCACTCTTGCCATCCCGGCCTTCCACTCAAATGCGATGATCTTTGTTTTCTCAAACAATGGTATAGGCTTGTAGTGTTTGGAAGTCTTTGTTTTCTCAAACAATGACATACATACTTGTTGTGTTTGAAAATCCTTGTTTTCTCAAACACAATGGGCACATGCACTTTTAGTGTTTCGAACTAAACTGATTTCTAACGATGTAATGAAAACAAGTTGAGTTTTGATAAGTTTCAAGTGCTTAGATTCTGAGTTTTATGTTTTAAAAATAATAATTTAGCATTCTGACTTTCTTTAGCATTCATGGACATGTTTTTTATAAATACTTCTTTAGCTAAAAAACTAACTATCTTCCTAACCAATTCTTCCTATTCTATATTCCAACAATGTACCACTATCTAAATTTTTTTTCTTTCTCTCTTCGTTTGTGCAGCTTTAAATGAATGGGTCTGTTTCTAATTTAGTAAAAAAAATGACGGGGGCCTGTTTCTAATTCCAAGTACACAAAAGTGAAACAAGCTCAGGCACTCAACTTCACCAATTTTTCCTTGCAGACTGCGACAATAGTCCCTTTTCTGTTCTAGTATCCTCCAAAGGAATATTTCACCCATTACAACTTCAAAATGCGAAAAGAAATATTTGTTCAAAACTATATTTGTTCAAAACTATTTTTATTTTTTTTGTCAAAAAAAAAAGTATTTTATGCGTATTGATCACAGATATTCCGCATGGTTATTGAATTGAATATCTATCAATGGTGTCACACCATGTATGCCGCTTGTAGGAAAATAAGACATTTTAATTCTAGAGATTTAAATCAATCATACTCCCTCCGGTCTCAAATATAAGAAAAGATTCATTTTTTAGGTTCATTGAATAATTAATGTACTGTATTTGTTTTACAATGTAGACCAGATACATTAACTACTTAATGAACTTAAAAAAAGAATATTTTCTTATATTTGAGACCGGAGGGAGTATCTCCTTAGTTTTCAAAATATCGAAAAACAACACATCATTAAATAACGCTCTCAAAAAAGCGGGTAGCACTTGGGTACCTTTGGTTTCGGTGTCTTTGTGTGCCTTTGTCTCTATCTCTCTTCTAACCAATAATTCTCTCTCATCAAAATAATTTATTTTAATCATTCAATCATCATTCTCTTTCCTCTAAAATACATTAAAGTCATCAAAATCACCCAACATAGACTCACTGAAGTCCCACCCCAAAAAAGTGGCGACTAATCCGGCTCGTGCGTAGAGGCATGCGCACTGGCCAAGCGTTGTTCCCCTGAGAATCGAACTCGGTATTCTCCGGATACGTCCTTGGAAGGAGCTCATTGCCACTGGAGCCCAAGCAACTTTTATCCTTTTAGACAAATCTTAAGTTGTTGTTTTTTTACTATGATAATTCTTTAGTTTTTCATTCGGTTCTTTTCAAAGTAATAGAAGAATATGTATCATTTGCATATTCTAGAAGGAAAAAAACTATTGGTTTGGACTTTGGTAAAAAAAAAGAGAAATGATATTTGTACAACCAATTTGTAACAACTTTTTAACAATTTTCTCTCTCATACTCCCATTATCATTTTATTCTCTCTCTTCCTTTTTCTCTCTCCATTGTTTTTAACCAATGAAAAGAGAGAAAAAAGAAGTTGTCACCAAAAATTGTATCAAATGGTTGTTCAAATATCACTACTCAAAAAAAAGCTATAGGTATATTTGGATCATCATTTCAATTACCAATTTCGCATTTTAAGGCATATTTCAACGTGATTTTAAAAAGCTATAAAACTAAACTACTGCATTGATGTGGTTTGCTATTGTGATTTTTCAAAATGTATTGTTGTTCCAAACACTCACTATGTAACATTCTTTTAAAGTTAAAGACTACAAGGCATTGTTAACTAAAAATGTTTTTTTATTTTTATTTTCAATATGTAGCCAGCATATAATGAGAATGGTGACATAAATCGCTTTTCTTAACGTTCCTTTTGGCGAGTAAAAAAACATTTCTTTCTTTCTTTATCCTTAAAAAAAAAACATTTCTTTTGGGTAAAATAAGTGATTTAGTTTTCTTTTAGAAGTAAAAGCGTTAAGTTGCGTCTTTTGCAATGAAAAAGGTTATCAACAAAAGAAAAAAGACAATGAAAAAGCATTATGTTTTTTTTTTGGGGAAGAAAACGTTTTTTAAAAAGGATAACTTGTGTCTTAAAAGCACAAAATAAGGATCTAAAAGTAGAATTAAAAAATAAATGTTGTATTGAAAATAGAAGTTTTTAAGCTTTTAAAACTACAAATGCACAATTTTCAGATTAAATTTTTACATTTAGTTTCTTATCTTGTTGTACCCTTTGGGGCATAAGTTAACAACACTTGTTTGAGAAAAAATATTAAGTTGAAAACAACTACTAATTGTGATTTATTTACATAATAAATAAATATTTGATCGATATAAATATCGCAAATGTAAAATGTAAATACATAATAAACCAACTCAAACATAACAACACAACATAATATATAACAACAATCACAAGATAAAATAACACAAACTTTTATGATATTGAACAACGTTTTGTCTTATACAATGTATGGTGGAAAAATTTATTTTGGTAAATTATTTACTTACATCCATCATAATTATAAGATCCTTTTATGTGTTTTCTTTGTCTTTTTTATAAGATTTCTTTCAAAATTCAATGCACATTAATTATTTCTTTACCACCATATACTTATTTATGTTGTATATTTTTCTATACCATATAATAACTACTCTATGAAAACATTAACTAATTATCTCTCATAAAGGGTAAACACGTAAAATAATGGCAACCGTCAACAAAATTAAATAACACTCAACTTTATTAATCCCCATATTTTTCCTAAAAGGTTCATATATTTAGTGACAAAAGTACTCCCTCCATCTTAAAATAGGTGTCCTCTTCACTATTTTTCTGTCTCAAATTATTTGTAAACCTTATAATATCAATACAATATTTATCATTTTTTCCACTAATGTACATTTATTTATTGCATTTCATTCATCTAACCACTTCACTAACTATAATTAATAAATGTGTTTTAGTAAATAAAATACATTGTGAATATTTGTGATGGAGTTTTGTTTATATTTGAAAAAGAAAAAACAGAATGGCGCAAGAAAGTAGCCGGTGGCATGTTATTGTTATGATGAGCGACCGTTGCGTTGCAATTTGCAAAACAAAGATTGAGATCAATTGGACCGTTACGTTACGTATGATCATGATGGTTATTATTGGCATTTCAACACTTTCATTTTCACTTGGGAAAGTCAGGATCCGACAGAGAACAAATTCAGATTCCGAGACCCACACTTCTAAACTAAACTAAAAAGAATGGTCGCCAAAACCCCACCCAGACAACGTAACATGTTAGCTGTTCTAAATCCTGTTCTTATCAGACAAACACTCAACAAGGTATTAATCACACACTTAATCCATTTTATTTTAATTACCTGAATTGTATTTAATTGTTATCATTCTTTTGAAGGTGGATCAGTGCATGAATCGGCTACAAGAACTACAATTAACTGTGGCAGGTGGATCAAAGCTGGTTTCTGGAGTTAATCTTAGCCCTCGCAGCACCAGAACTTATCTCAGAACAAGTCTAAGATGCAAGCAAGAATCTATTAGGTACACTTTGCCTTTTTGCTTTCAACACATTCTCATTGTCTTAACCCTTTGAGAAATTCTCAGAGGGCGTTATTTAATCTAGAGTTCCGTCGAAAGGATTGTTCCTTGGTTCTTAATTGATGCCAATAACCAATTGAACCCCGATGTTGGCTTGAGATCTTGGAGTATGCTCCTCTCCAGGTCATTCTCACTGATGCCAATTTCAGTGGGCTATTTGGCTTCTTCATAATAAAAAAATGTCAATTGGTTATTATGATTGATTGGTTAAGTTGCTATTAATAGTTGTATTGCTGAGTTTTCCAAAAAAAAAAAAAATAGTTGTATTGTAATTGTTTGTTATTAACTCAATTGTTTATGTTATGTTGCTAATTTGAAGGATCAAGAATAGTGCACAAAAAACATCTCCGATGGGGAAGTTTCCCAAACCAGTTAATTTAGGAGGTATGGTAGCTTTTCTTGCTCTCTCTGTCTCAAACCAAAGTCAATTCTAAGTTCCAACACTTCAAATTATGGTGTTGTTGTTTGAGGCCGCGATCTTGATATTGCAGACAATTGAGTTTTATGCAGCCTCAGCGGCAGTAACGTGGTTGCAGAACATAAAAAACCTTATCTCGTGCAATCAAGATTGCGGCACCGGACCTTTTTCTCGCCATATTGCTATTTGTCACTAATGTTACCATATTCACAAAGTCGGAAGCCACCAATTACTCGGCCGCATAACAATACATTGGATGTCTGAGTTAAAAATTGAAACCAGTTACATTGAAACGTTTGGCATCCGCGAGTTTTGGGATAACAATGCTTCATGACATTTAGCATTTTTTCTTTTTTGTAAACCCTCCTCAATTCTCTATTCTCAATTCATTCATGCTTTTTCTTATAAGTAGCAACTTTGATGCAGGTGAGTGGAGGCAAATGTCATTGCCTGCAATGCTTGTAGGGGAAACTGTTGTAGAAATTTTACAGGCAAGTCAATTTGCCAGGGAAATAGTTTCT
>Ga0315913_1007986_pt1 | contig 12597 bp, 4 predicted proteins | sample MpolsnodulesMG_FD_207736 | JGI IMG/M metagenome (GOLD analysis project Ga0315913, IMG submission 207736) | Medicago polymorpha root nodule microbial communities from Los Angeles, California, United States - small nodules | ecosystem: Host-associated > Plants > Roots > Nodule | place: USA... | reverse complement strand
CAAAACTTTTATTGCTCATAAAAATAAATATATATTTTTTAAGATAAAATATAAAATATAAAAGATGTGTTTTTGATATTTTTTCTTATATTTGATCTTCCTAAAATATGAAATTCGAAAAACAGTTATTTAATTCATATAAATGATCTTTAGTTTATTAGTTTAGAAAAAAAGTATATCAAAACACTTTAATTTGTGAATATACCTAGAAGCTCCCATATTCTACTCCTTCCTTCTCCATCATTTGTCTAACTCACATTTAAGGACATACCCTCTCTCAAATCTCAAGAGACGTAAGTTTGTAATTTTGAAAATAATGGAAGTATCACATTGGAAATTATTTAAGGTGTATTTTTTAGACAAACTTTTGAAGCATTTCTTTCTAATGATTATTTAACCAATATCCTTCTCATTAGCAAACTCAATATTAGTATTTCTTGATGTTATTTCTCGTTTGTTTTGTTTTGGACTGTAATGGCAAAGGAAGGGGTGAGGGTTGGTTGGTGAAGCGAAGGAGTGGACCTAAATTGATGAAGACTTAGGACTTCCGACTAAGAATAAATTGATGAAGACTAAGGTAAGGGGGCAATGAGAAAAAATAAGGATGGCTCATGCTACTCATGCCTATGAATGTGGTCTCCACTTGTTTTTGCCCCATTTAATCTATAAGCTATATTGATAGTTGGGATCTTTGGTGGCTGATTGGTTTGGTGGTTTTACCGTTTGTAGTAGTTGCGATTGACAGTTTTTTTAGTTTTTGTTGGTGCTCTTTTAATCCAAAAAGCTTAAATTTAATCATTTCATTCTCACATAAGAATCTCCTTTCTCACTTGATATGCTTTCATCGCATGTGTGTTTTATATATAAATATGCACCACACATTTTTTTTACATATAAAAAGAGTATATATGACCAACTAAGATTGAATATAACAAAAGAGACTAAAATTCCACGATATAGAGAACTAAAGTTTGGATTTCGATTGAGAAGTGGATTTCTTTTACACATGAATGTGTAAAAGAAGATACTATATTTTAACAATTCCGCTTAAACTTTGATAATATTTTATAATGAATTTTTGAATATTTTATTTCTAAAATGCCTAACTTACTATGGTCACCAACGTCGCAACCCGTATGTACAATTTCTCAACATTTAGCAAAATGACATGTATACACTCAATTTTAATATTTCAATCATCAACATTGATAAGTGGTAGTTTGTGATGTTTTTAGTCGTCAATTTCAATAAAAATGTGTGTGTTTTTATCTTATTCTAGAGCAAGTTTACTTGAAAGTGTTTGTTTTAATTTAAGAATAAAAATATTGAAGAACAATGCATTTGGGCCAAAGTCAAGGATTGAAAGTCAAGGAAGTCAACAAAAGTCAAGAAACATGCCATTTTCAAGTGCCCCATTTTTGCCTGACCGTGCGCCTATTTTGTGCTGACCGTGTGCAGGAGGTGCGGATGACTCGCACAGACCGTACGACTCAGCTGCACGACCGTGCAGCCCTTTAGTTGTTCAGTTTTGGCCATTTTTGGATCAAGCACAGTCGTGTGCCTCACAAGCACGACAATGCACGTTATGCAGTCAAATATTAATGATGAAAACTCTTGGAAACTGCTCATTATTGCCTTGTAATCCGAGTTTAATCCATTGTATGAGGTTATAGGCTATATATAGGGTTCATATCAGACTTGTAAACTACCGGGGAATATCTTGTGAACTTGTTTTAAGATTGAATCAAAAGTTAGCATTTTGTTCTAAGTTCTTTTGCTCTAATTTCTGCATTTTACCTTATTGTACTTTGTTTTTTTCTCTTTATAATTCTGTAATTTACATTCAACAATTTACTTTTATGTCTTATTATTCTATGTCTTTTAATTATTGTCTTTTGTCTACAATGAACATGAGTGAGTATACTTTTTAGTCTTGGGATTGTTGGAATGTCTAATTACTAAATCCTATTCAAACCAAGTCTAGAACCTTAGTCTATTTAAATTCTTTTCTAATCTAATCTCATCATTTTTAAGTTATATTTCAAATATCAATCGAATGATCGAAAGATGAAGATTGATATTAGAACAAATGATATTAATCAAGGTGAGCAAAACATGAGAATAATTTTGTAAATCTTGAGACTATAAGATTGAACTTAAAGAATCTCAATAACAATAAACCATGAGAATAAGTTTTATTGCTATTGAGATACATTCATGTATTCTGAAGGGAAACATGAAATACTTACGAAAATCTTGTCTTAAGAAAATAAATTTAACATAGAATAAGGAAATAGACAAGGAATTGTTTAGTTTTTGTCATTAAGATTTGACCACAATTCTAAGGCCTTTTTATATTATATGAATTTAAATCAAAAACTGTTGAACTTCGAATACTTAATCTTTTCGGCTAATCAATATTGAAAACGAAATCGGTAATTACAATAACTCTTTGTAAAACGATATTTTTACTACTCGATAGAAGCATACGCTCGTGGATTTGTATCAAACATAAGAAATATTTATAAAGAAAATAAAACATCAAATTTGATGGTTAAAATGTTAGAATTGAGAAAATGAAAAGGGTTCCAATGAGAGAAACTATTCCCATTTCTCTTTATTTTTAGTGTCAAATCTTTTAGAGAAATTCATTGTGATTTGACATTAAACAAATATTATTTAGAGTATGTTTGATATTACATGAATTTGTTAATACATGTTGAACCACGGAAGCAGATTTTTTGTTGTAACAGCAGGTGCTGTAAAGCATGTCAGTCATCCGATCAAATTCTAGTGGTTGAGATCAAAGTGTGTGAAAACTGGCAAAACAATCTTAACCGTTGGATCAATGTTCAATGGCTGAGATGAACCACTGCGTGAAGCCGTTACAGCAAGGGATCCAGGTCTGTTGAACCACTATATAGTTTTTACAAATTTACGATGATTCATTGTGATTTTGACAAACACACCGTATACTTATATTATCTTATTTTTCGCTCCAAGACAAGCTTATGTCATTATTATTATACTCAATCCGGAGTATTTAGTAGTTTAGAATTATGTGGAGCTGGGACCAACAAACATTTAGAATGTAGCTCAATCAATCTTGACCACCCATCCTTTCTTATCTTCTAAGAGACCTGACTGGATGCCCGTAATCAAATCATACAACTTCTTAGTCACATTATCTGCCCCTGTTTTGAAGTTAACACTGCAAAAAACAACATTAATTGTTAATATACTATATTTATGAACTTAACACGGCAAAATACAACATCAATATGTGTATATATATATATATATATATATATATATATATATTGTACCACCTTTTATTCTTGTATGTTACACTGCCGACAGCAGAGATCCCAACAGCGGTTCCAGTGCAGAAAACCTCATCAGCTTCAAGCAGTTCTTCTACCGAGACCTTGCGTTCCTTCACCTTCGCAAAATTTATTACATAAAAAATTTATCAAATGGAGAGGATCTCGACTCATCTACGTCCATGCAAAGTATTAGTATATTGAAAATGAGTATAATAATTAATTAATTACCTCGTAACCCAAATCACGTGCAAGTTCAATGACACTTTTCCTTGTGACTCCAGGAAGAATAGTTCCGAGTGTAGGTGCAGTTGAAACAACCTTACCCTATATATATATGAAGTACAAACTATATTTAACATAAATATAAAACATGAAAAATGAACAAAAATGTTGTTGTAATATAACATTACCTTCACAATGAAAGCATTACATGAAGATACCTCTTCAATGTATTTATGTTCCACTGCATCTAGAAAAAGCACATCGGAAAATCCTTTGGCTTTTGCTTCTTTTACAACTTGGAAAACCTATTTAGGAGATTAAAATTTCAACTAATGCTTATAGATAACTTCTATTATTTTATTTTGCAGATTTAAATAACTTACAGGTGGATAATTACTAATACTTTTTACTCCACCCGTTCCACCAGGATATGCACGAGGAAAGTTTTCATTAATCAACAAATTCAAGGATGATTTTTGTCCCTGTTCAAGTTTACATTTTGCTTATTAGTCCTTTAATAATATACATTGAAATAGATCAATTGTTTTGACATAAATTCTAATTGAAAATTAGATACCGTACCTTGTAAATGTTGCTAATTGGATTAGTGAATATTAAGAAGGTGCATTGAGGTGCTGGTCCAATACCCAGAACAGGTCCACTTCCAAATAGTAAAGGCCTAATGTACAATGTTCCTTTTCCCCAAGGAGGCACCTACAATTCCAATTACAAATTTGAAATAATCAAACTCGAACTCATTAGTGCATACTCAAACTTGAACTTGGTGCATGTTTGGTGTCACAATGAACTTTGTCTGAACCACAGTAACTCATTGTGATTCTGACAAATACATCGTAATACCAGACATGCGCTAAAAAACAAAACAAGGCAAAGAGATAAAAGAAAATTAGAGCAATAAGTATACCCAACGTTTATTTGCACGAACAACTTGTTTTACAGCATCAATGTACTGCTCAACAGAAGGTGATGGCATCAGCAGCCTCTCTGCTCCTATCTGCATGCGCAGCGCATTCTCTTCTGGTCGGAATAGTTGCACATTGCCGTCTTTTGTTCTGTAAGCCTTCATGCCCTCAAATAATCCCTTTTATCATTCATATATCATACATGTAATCAGTTTTTTGAGAAGATTGTCCTTTATGGTACGTTATTTAATGTAATCAGTTCATGTGAAATATAGCTTTTTAATCAGGCTAACAAGCTATATCATGTTTTCCAAATACTTAACTCAAACCTAAAAATTAAGAAATAAAGGATTATGCCGACAACTTCAGTTGTACTGTATTTGATTGTAAACTATTACAGAGATTGGACAAATGAGGGGCAAGAGATCACATGACAAAAACTGAAACTCTTGTCCCTCACTAAACCACATCACATCATTTTGGACCTAGTATAAGTTGTCTAAAATACCAAAATAGTCTTTTATTTACCAAACATCATATAAGACAATACTATAAAAGTTTGTCTTGTTCTGCCTTGAGTTGTGCTATTCTGCGTGGGTTCCAATACTTACGTTTTAGAGATCAAACACACTCTACTTAAGTTGAGTACACTGTGGAAATTGATATGGTTATTTAAAATCTTAGACTTACATAATATATTTTTTGGGGATAAAAATTACCAAACCCTTACTTGGAAATTTTAATCAAGGAGAGGAAGGGAATTTCATTTCCTTTTCTTATTTTATTACTTCCCCTGAAAAAACCTCTCCCAGTTTGGTCTACTTTTCATTCCTTTGTCTTTCCACTAATAACATGTACCAAAATAGCTTAATTAAAAGCTATACGTAGTTTTTTTTAGAGCAAAAGCCACTAAGAACATGTACCAAAATAGCGTAAGTAAGAGCTATACATAGTTAATCACCAAGAGAAAAAAAAAAGAGCTATATACCTGTCCATAATTTAAAACAGCAGCATGCGGGTTGATATCAATGGTTCCAAAAGGCACGAGAGTGCCGTTTGAAAAGGTCCGATCTTCATTGGATTTAATGATGTACATATAATCAGTTGGAATCACTCCACATGCAAGTTTGTCCCAATCCATATTGGCATATATTTTTTCTGTCTCCCTACACCAAAATAGATTATATAAACTAATTTGTTTGGAATGTTAAAAGAGAGCTATTCATAATAGATAATTATATTTGTCAAAAAATAAAATTAATAGATAATTATATAAATTGTTACTATATTTAAGGTGTTAAATTAAAGATACTACAGTTAAGAGAGCTCGTAACTAAAGATACGATAATTAAGGGAATGCTCATTAACAGCTGAATAATAATAGGCAAGTTGTTATGCACCTTAAATATATTATTACTCCCTGCTCTTTCAATTCCGACAATTTTGTAAAACAACTAATAAAATCTCTTTCATAAAAACGTTTTATAATTTGAGACGGAGGGTAATTTTTACTATTCCCGTTTCACATAAAATAAATTTTTTCTTTATGGAAAAAGTCAACCAAACCCGTCGGAATGGACACTGAAAAGAGCACTCTTTTATTAAATATAGTTATGACAAAAACTAAAAAAAATACAATATTATCTGGTTTGCCTACATGATCGGTTAATTTGTTTCCTATCAGGTAACATGTAAATGAAGCCTCGATCCTTTTCTTTTTGTTGCTTAAATAGAAATATACAATGGAAATTAAGTTTGATATTTTTTTTTCGTTTCAAACTACTGTAATGACTAATGTAATTCATACTTCATAAAAAAAAAGCCTATGGAAAGAAAAAAAAAATCAAATCTCAAAATTCATTAAAAATATTGCATGTTATGAATCTAAAAAAGTTGTGGAAAACGAACCTGTTGGAAGCGTTACCATTGTTGGGTGGTTGATGGGATGTTGCCATAACCAACCAACCAAGGTAAGATAAAAATGTAGGATGGGTACGTCGAAGAGAGATTGAGCTTCAAAGGTTGAATGAATGTTGGTCCCAAACTAATTACAATCAACAAGTTTGGTTATATTTATAGGTACGGGGTGACCTAAAAATTGACTCCAAACTATGAGGACTGCATCGTAGGTGAATATTGGAAGACGAATTTAGCAATCACAACTGTATCAGCTTTCAATTTCCTCTCAACCACTCAGTTCTCCAATAATTTGGCTCCTTTGTTATGAATTTAAATAAATGTTACTTTTTTTTTATTATAGGAAAAATTTACGGTAAAGAGATGGTAGTGCACTCTCAAGTGATTATTTGTGGTTGTTTAAAATTTCTTATCATGTTTTTTTGATGATTCATAAGTGAAACTTTGCAAATTATATCGTCATCTTTATTATCATATAAAGGAAACTCATTTATTCTTTTCAAATTAATCCACATCATAATCATAGAAAAATAAAAAACTAACTATCTATTCCATTTATTTGTAATGTAATATTTTTTATTATAAATTTGCCTTAATTTATATGTATACCATTATATTAGACCACCGAAAGAATCGTCCATAATTCTAGTGGGGAGTGGCTTCTTGGCTGCTTTGGCTATTATGGTCACACTACAAACATGAATGCAGAGCTAATGGCTATTGACCGCAGTTTAGATATGGCTTGGAACGCTGGTTTTTATTCTCTTATTTATGAATCTGACTCTCAATCGGCGTTGCTTCTTTTGGAGAATGACCACCCCTTGACTCATCCATATACGCCATTGATTTCCCATAGAAATTCTTATCTTACGATTGAGATCTTAGTTTCACTCATACTCTTCGTGAAGGGAATGCCTGTCCTTCTTCAATCTTGTCCTACTCAACTTTATTCAACTCTTCTTGCTGATGCAATGGGAGTTAGTTTCTTGAGAATTTAATTTTTTTTGCTTGTCTTTATATTCCCATTGATAAAAACAAATATCAGACCACCAAAAAAAATTATGTATACCATTATATCTAGAGATGACGAGAAAGTCTTTCATAAATACAACCCTAAATAAATATTAAATATTATTTGGGCACACTTACATAAAATTAACAAAAAGTAATTAATCACATCAAATAGTAACATGTAATTTTATTCTCTTTTAATTTTTGCTTGGCTTTGTGTGTGTCCATAAGTATTTTTGTTTAGGTTTGTGTTCAAGTAAGTGTGTCTCTTGTGTCTATCTATATCATTGTACAAAGACAATTCAAAAGTTAACTTCCTTAAAAAAAAACTCAAAAAATAATTACCAAATAACTACTTTTTTGTTGGATATTTTTCTGACAAAATCAATCTTAGCAATCATTTTTTTTTCAATGTTTAATTTAAACCTAGATCCATGTCAAAATTATAGGAAAATTGAAAACTAACTATATTTTAGCTGTCTATTTTCCTTGACAAATCTTTCCATAACAATTTTTTTTTTCAAATTTAAAATCAAATAAAATATAAATACAACGAAATAAAAAAAATACAGATTGATGGGTACACACTACACAGTGTGTGTTTGTCTTTATGCTAGTATAGATAATGAAAACTCCACAATTAACAACTTTTGGTCAGAATGTTTCCTGGACCAATCTACCCTTAATAACTCATTTGCTTTTTAAAATTTAATATTAAATTTAAATCTACACCAAAATTAGATCAACAATTTTCAATTAAAAATTTATCTTTATTTTTTAACTAAATTTTAAAATGAAAAATTTATAAATTTAGATAAAAAAATTTATAAAATTGAATCAAACAAGTTAAAGTATATATTCTACAAAAATATAATAAAATAAACAAACAATGTAGAGGCAACTTCGATGTTAAATACCGAATAACTACTTTTTATTTTAGTTTTTTTTGGTTTATATTTTTCAATGAAAAATATTTATTTAATTTTTTGTTTGAAGGAAATATTTATTTAAGTTTTTTTATTACTACAAGAAAAACTGAAATTTCAAAGGGGGTTGCCTCTTTAAGAGACATAATTGCCAGGGGTTTTGCGAGGAGATGGTGGACTAGAAAAGATTATCATCTCAAATTATTTACGAGGGGTTATCTTATCCCTTAGAAAATTATCAAGGGGCATACCCATATCAAATTTGAAATGAGTTTGCTCCTAAATCTGTCTAGTTGATTGACACGATTTCATTTCATTTCATTTACCTTCCGTCAAAGTAGTTGATGGGAATTTGCGAGGAGTTTCACCCCTCGGAAACATTATTATTTTAAAAAATGAATTTATCATTCAACATCTCTAGATATGAAAGACAATGACATTGGATTAGGGAGTAAAGTTAGAAGCATGAATAGAGTGGCGTGACCAACACCGTGAGTCAGGGGTGCAAATTTTTTACTTCAATTATAATTGTATAATTAAATATGTATTTTTTGACAAAATTGCATAAATAAATATTATTACATATAGAAGTTAACTCTATTAGATACTAAATTATTGGGGGGTACTAATCAAATCAATAAGCAATTAACAAACTAACATGGAATGGCTTAGTGTAGTAGTCTTGCAACGTTGAATTGTGCTTTTCTAAATGTCTCAGATTTGAATCCTCTCACTGTCAATTATAGCAGGCTAACACAAACAAAGTTAGTTCCAGCTTTTAATAGATCATCATATTCTCAAGGATCAAATTCCGTTCCCCAAATTTGCAGACATGTTTAGATCATCATAAGAACCCTCACAATAAAATTTTAGTTTTTAAAAGAGAGACGAAGTAGTTATAAATTTTTGTTTATCATAATTATGAATTTCTTAAAAAAAAAAAAAAATCATAATTAACCATTCCTTCGTTTAAACATTTCAAAACTTCCGAAATGATGTTCTTATGATGTTTTTAATATGACTGTAAAATTGGGGAACTAAAATTGACATGTGAGTATATACTTACCCATAATAAAATTGCAATTTTGTACGTTTTTGTTTAAAAATTAAAATAAACTGAGACATCTTCAAAATGTTATGAAACTTTACAAATCCATTATATGTATTCTTTTTATAGAGGTCTTAGCAAACAATTAGATCAAAATTCGATTGATAGGTTGAAGTTTATGTTGTTTTGATTTTTTAGTTTTTCAAGTTTTAAAAATTCATAATTAATCCGACCATTCTTGTAAAATTCTAAATTTACGTGGGGGCCTTATTTTAAAATGTTAAAAAGCCCAACAAATATCATGAAAAATTGGACATGTAGGTTACTTTCTTGGACTTTACCCCCTCCATTGCTAATTATAAGCAAATTTGATTTTTTAGATTCATTTAATTAATAATGATGTATGTGGTTCATATTGTAGACCACATACATCATTAATTGAATGAACCTAAAAAAATTATGTCGCGAAATTGCCAATGGAGGGAGCATGTCTTTTATAAAAAAAATGGTCAATTTTTTCTTTATTTCAGTCCCTCAATTTATGTTATCAAAAAAGGATATTTCTTTTGAAGAAAAAAAAAGTTGTGAGGAAAACAAAATTTAATGCAAAATAAAAGTCATTATAAAAAATTCACGTGCTAAGATCCTTGCTACATCAGCGTCTTACATGTGACTAGGTAGTTGAGAGACCACCATAAGAAGAATATCAAAGTAGAAAAGTAAAATTTATATTTTTAATTTTACAGAGATTATTTTCAAACTTTGCATATATTCAAAGATTATTTCAATAGAGTTAAACAAAACTCTCTTTTAAACACTCTTTCTAATACTCACACTAGTGTTAATTTAAATCATTGTGAGTGTATAATTTAAAAATAAATAAAACTCATATAAAGTGGTGGGGATGCATAACCCTTAACAATTATTATACGCGCTTACTTACTCGGTCATGACTCACAAGGGGAGCCGATTCCATGAAACTATTTAGCGTCAATGGCAAAGTCAATGGTTACATCACTCACATATATAACAACCACAATTTTCCTACACGTACTCAAATAGGTTCAAAAGTACTTGCAAATAAAAAAGAAATTAGAAATGTCTTCTTCTTCTTCTTAGTCCATACTCCGTACTGTACTTCGTGTAAGCAAACTCCAGCATTTTGGAAGAAGTTAATTAGCTAGATTCTATCAAACATCCATTCGATGTTCCAAAAAATGTGACTTCTTTGGTAAGATTCTAATACATATCTACATCTTATAATATTTTTATGCACTTGAATTTTTTTTAATTTTGTGTTGTAAAACATTTTTTTAATGTTGATGTTGTAGTGAACTACGAAAAATAACAGTGGATGCTGAGGTGGAATCATGGAATTCTCTAATCAATTCAAAGATTCATTTAGGCAAGGTCTTATTGCTGGCTATTTTTTCACTGCAACCTTTGTCATTGTTTTTTATATGTCCTATTGTCTACCCACTCAAATTATGAAGAAGAGAAAAAAGAAAAACCTTAGACATAAGAAAATTGGAGAGATGCATAATCATAACTCCAAACAGGAGAAAATCAAAGAGGTACCATGTCCCTTTATTTTGGATACTATAATCTATTTATTATTAATTTTTTTTGAGTAAAATTAATTTAGTATTAATGGTTATTTATATATTTGGTTTGCTCATTCTTTATTGTCACACTAATTTATATACACAATTTTTAGTACAGCTCAATGTATGTATACTTATTATTGAAGGAAATACCTATTTTTGTTTAGCAATATATTGTTAGTCTTGAGAACAGTGTCGAAAAATGATGAAATAAAAAGAGTAAAGAACTTCACAATGATCTTATTTGAACATAAAAAAATTCACATCGCATGTCATATAAAAATATATCTTTTTTAATTATTAATGTGATTCAAAGAAAGAGAAAAAAGTAGCAAAAAAAGTAAAAAAAAAAATCAAACCTTGTCCAAATAACATTTTTCCTTTCATAGCATATAACTTTGAGATCAAGTCGTTGCAAAAGTGAGATAAATCTTACACCATACATAAATTTATTTTTATCATTCAATCAAATGAGATGTGTTGTGACTTATTCAATGGTAAAAAATAAATTTGTGCATGCTGTTAAATTAATTTATTTATGCACAGTAGACAAAGTCTATCATCATAGATGTTCATTTTTATTATTTATTACAATAGAGAGCAAACACTCATTTTGTACTTTTAGCTATAGGATTTCATTAAAATGATTTTGAAATAACTATATTTTTAAGGGTTTTGTTAACATGTGACATAAGGACATTGTTTAAAGAATTCACATATTTTATTTTGAAAATACAAGTCAAACACACGTAAAAGTTATAAATACACAATTTTCAATATAAAAGTTACTACTTTTAGACGCTTAAGCAATGCTCTAAGGGCACTTGTTAGCATTTTCTAATCGAAAGATTTTGCTATGATTATTTATAATCTAATTGGGCATATCCATGCACAGAAACTAAAGAAAGTTAGACAAAAGGAGAACATGTTACCTGTGGAGTTGCTACATAAAAGAATACAGGTAATCCATTAATCTTACCGAATACTGATAAAATGCAAATGTTTGTTTTCTCAAAAATAAAAAATGCAAATGTTTTTATGGATATCTATAATTTTAAAATAACATAATATTGTTGTCTTTATTATGTTTTTTTGGGATGCATGACATCAACAGATCAATAAAGTTGGACGGTTGGCTTATAAGATGAACTTCACCAAATTCTATCATGCAACAGAATACTTTAGTAAGGACAATGTCATTGGGGTGGGAGTGACTGGGATAATGTACAAAGCAACACTTTCCAACGGTTGTATTTTCGCAGTTAAGAGACTACATGATTCTCAATTCAAAAGGTTTGGATTAGAAATAATGCTTTTGGGACAATACAGTCATAGAAACATACTTCCCTTGATTGGTTTCTGCATAGAAGAGGAAAAAAATGAAAGAGTTTTGGTGTATCAATACATGTCAAATGGAAGGCTTTCTGATTGGTTGAATGACGATACTACAAAACTAGGATGGTCAAGGGTTATTCAAATTGCACTTGGGATAGCAAAAGGTTTATGTTGCCTCCATCATAGCTTGCATATGGTTCATCTTAATATAAGCTCCGAGTGTATCCTGCTAGGAAACAATTTTGAGCCGAAAATATCCAATTTTGGAGGGGCCATGTTTATGAA
>Ga0315913_1007985_pt1 | contig 12600 bp, 4 predicted proteins | sample MpolsnodulesMG_FD_207736 | JGI IMG/M metagenome (GOLD analysis project Ga0315913, IMG submission 207736) | Medicago polymorpha root nodule microbial communities from Los Angeles, California, United States - small nodules | ecosystem: Host-associated > Plants > Roots > Nodule | place: USA... | reverse complement strand
TGAGAGGTGGGCTGGGTAAGGGCAGAGAGGTGGAGGGGTATTAGGGGAGGGGGATAAGAGAGAAAGGGTGACGGTGGGGAAGAAGGGAGTAATTATGAGTTGTAGATTGAAAACCTGAATTTTATGGCTAGTACTCAGATGGAGGGGACAAGTGTGAGAGGTGGGCCGGGTAAGGGCAGAGAGGTGGAGGGGTATTAGGGGAGGGGGATGAGAGAGAAAAGGGTGACGGTGGGGAAGAAGGGAGAAATTATGAGTTGTAGATTGAAAACCATCTAAAAAATAAAAGTAAAAATTGATATCCAATGGTTTCAACTAAAGCTGGACCAGGCTTAACCAGTCCTACCTGTGAAAATATGGATATAAGCACAGTTAGTCATTAACGTGGAAAGGCTTCTTGAGTTAGCTGCTGTGTAAAATGTTATGTATGACAGCGGCGACCAACTCAAAGTTGGTGTAGGATAAGCCCAACTGTACATAGCTGATGTCATCATCTGTACACAATAGCAACTCATTTGCAATGAACAAATAAATTCATCTCTATCTCTTCTCCCAGATTCCCCATTCTCTTTTTTATTCTAATAAAATAAACAAGAATAACAAACAAATATCCTGGATAATCAGAAACTTAGAATAATATAGTAAAAGATATCAGCATCCTTAATAGAAACAGATTACTAAATCTATAGTTTCTTATTTATTCCTCCTAGAATACTCTCCAAACCTTGAGACAACTACTATGCCTTATTAGTCGGGATCTGTCATTCATTGTCTGAAACTTGTATTGTCTATCAACTCCTTGTGATCCTTGTAGTAAGACAACATTAGTCCCCTGCAATTTCACTAACCATTCTTTTTATTGACTTCATACACAATTTCTGTTTCTTTACAGGTTAATTTTGAAGATACCTGTAAGGGTTTTTTGGAGGTTGCTAAGGTATGAAAGACTGCAACTTTGTATTTAATTGTTATTATTTTCTTGATTTATATTAATTTGTTTTTCCATGGTTTCCTTAGATAGATTAGATTAGATAAGATTTCCACTACACTGTAAGTTGCATGCTGCCTACTAAATTTGACTAAGTTGTAGCATATATTATTTAAAAGAAATTTAAAAAATTGATATTTATTAGTTCCCTCATTTAAAGGTAATTGCTACCTTCCATACACCAACTTATTTAAACCTTTAGAAAGCTAATTGTTACATGTTGACAACCTCTGAAAGGCTAATTCATTTGCAAATGTGTTCTATTTTCCTGGTGCACATTTTTTTTTCTCCATTGTTGTTAATCAGACAGTCAGTCCAATATTTGTACAATGTTTTCCATATTGCTTTTATATCCAAATATGAACATGGCTCATGGATTCATTCTGCAAAAAGGGTAACAAAAAGTATGGATCTAAAATAAACTACCTGAAGATCTCTTGTGCTGGAAAGTACTAGCATGCCTGTCTGTTATGTTCACATGTCAGTTCATCCACTCACCAGCATATGTGTATTGTTTGTTTAGAGAATATTTTACTTTGGATTTATATTAGAATTTTGTTTGTTTTCACTGCATTTACCATTTTGATGATATATGTTGCTTGGAAGAGATTGTATTCTGATAATTTGAATATTCTTATTGATGATAGGAAGCTGTGCATCAAACTGTAAGTGTAATATTTGAAGATCCTGGTGTCCAGGAGTTGCTTGTCAAACTATACCATAAAGGTAAAGCAATTTTCACCATCACCTTGCGGCCCTCTTACGTGGGTTTATGCTAAATGTTATTTTGAGGATGACGTCAAATCATTATTGTTCAACTCTACTTTTGTGCTGTAATGAATTCTCCTTGAATAAGATTTGCAGTGCCTGAAACATTATGATATAACTGACTGAACTATCGTTAAAAGTTTTTGTAATTAATATTGGTTATTGTTTCTAGTTCTGTATAGTTGCAGCTAAGTGATTGGGTATTTGGATTCATTGTACCTTGCTATCCAGCATTATCTCATTCTATTGCTAATGTTCAATATAAAAACAGTTAATTTACTGCTTTCTTTTATATCTAATCAATCACATGCTTTACATTTGATATTTTTAATATGCTTTTTTTTTTTTTTTGCTTTGCATATATCAGAGTGGAGTGAGGGACAGATTACTGAGTCCTTGATTGAAACATTTGACGATTATTTTATCACTTTTATAATAAAGTGAGTTGATTTTCTTATCTAAGTAATTTTTTTCATTTGCTTTGCATATGTCAGAGTGGAGTGAGGGGCAGGTTACTGAGTACTTGGTTGCAACATTCGGCGACTATTTTACTGATGTAAAAATGTGAGTAAACTTGCTTATCTCAGTAATTTGGTTTTGCTTAGTTCATACACACATGCTTCTGTAAGGTTTTTGCTCTGGCAAATATGATGAAACTTGTAATCCTGAAAGCTTCATCTTAAAATTTTGGTTAGACCAGTCAAAAACGAAGAAGCAATAACACCGAACACCAATGGAAATAAGACGGGACAAAAACAGAGGAATGCAACTCGGAAGCAACACAAAGAACCAGTCAACCTTTGCTAAGCAGAAAACAGAGGAAAACAAACCACACAGACTAGTCATTTCTCTTTTGTATACCATCATCAATTATTTAAGCATGGTCCTCAATTCCTCAAGAATTTGTTTCTCCATTCACCAATTTAACATTGAGCGGCTCCTGGGATCTTGGAAGCTATTACATCATTTGATAAAACTGATCAGAACTAAAGAACATAAATATGTTATAATAAACTTGATTATGACTTAATGCAAAAGACTAAACACTAAAATCTATTTATAGGGCATCTCCTAAGATACTCTAATATTATAATCTTATCCTAAGAGATAAAATAAAATACTCTAACAGCCCCCCTCAAACATCACCTAAGATACTCTAATATTATAATCTTATCCCAAGAGATAAAATAAAATACTCTAACAGTCCCCCTCAAACTACAACTTACTCAATACCTGAAAACATCGCATTTCTCTACAAATAAGAAAAAATAAAGGCTGGGACTGCAACTCAGGGATGCGGTAATCAAACAAATGAAGGTTTGGCCTTCTTGAAATCACATTTGGAAGCTTCAAACGAATAATGTTGGAGACTCAATATTCAAACTCGAAACTAAACTGCCTCTGGGACAAAGATGAGTGCGTCTGAGACGGAGATAAGGCCAAACCAATGAAGGATGAGGATAGAGCATCTGAGACCAAGTGTTGAGTTAGCGTAAGTCATAAACGATAACAGTTGCAATCAGAACGACCATCAACAAGAAAAATAGTCTCGACTAATATGATTCTTCTCTGGGAATAGAGTCACCAGCAGAATCACCATTAGTGGGAATAGAAGTCACTCATATGAACCACCAGTGAGCAAATAATTGCATGACAAACACCAAAGAAGAAGCCAACCTTGCAACATATAACTCTTCAACTTTTGAGAACTCTTCAACAGGGTAGGGACAAGTCAGGTCGCGGAGGATCAAAACAAGCTCTACGGTCTAAGAACAAAAATGATTATGGGTTTAAGATAAAATAAGAAGAAATATGATTATGGTGTGGGGGGGAGGGGAGACATTGAAACCATGGGCAACAAGAGAGAAATTTTTTTGGGAGTCACATTAAAGTTGATAAATTATAGCCAAGATGTAAATAACATTGAGGGTTGAAAATGAGTGTAGTCTATTGGTGTAATTTGATCCTTCCTCTTTTGATTATTATGGAAAACTAATAGTTTTAACTTCCCTTATATTCAAGGTACATTGAAGAAAGATCTTTTAGGAGATTTGTTGAAGCTTGCCTAGAAGAAACAGTGGTTGTATATGTTGACCGTCTTTTAACACAGGTTACACTCTCAATGAAACAACAACAGTCAGTACTTATTTAAGACAAAGTGGTGCATTTCTTCTTCCATAGCAGCTTTCTGTTCATTTGATGTCTCACTTGTAATTTTAATTGCAGAAAAACTACATCAAGGAAGAAACTATTGAACGGATGAGACTAGATGAGGAGGTCATCATGGACTTTTTTAGAGAACATATCAGTGTTTCTGTAAGTTCTCTTTTAGACATTTTGTCTCTGTTGTCCTCTAATCTTAATCTTAATGTTAAATATTATGCCAGTCCCAAAGCAATATGTTATTAGCGGTTAATCTTGGTGCACTGCTCCCAAGTTTCTTACTTTAATTTCCTCGGCATTCTGTATTAGAAAGTTGAAAACAGAGTGAGTGTACTTAGCGACTTGAGGGAACTTGCTTCAGCAGAGAGCCTGGATACCTTCACACTCATCTATACAAATATACTTGAACATCAACCTGACTGTCCGGTAAGACTATGCCCAATATGTTTTAAATAATTTTTTTTTTACTTTAATGTTTTTTAATTGCAAATAGAAGTTTCAATTCTTTATACAATAGAAATGAAATACTGACTTTGGAAAGGCTTTTGATATGATTTGAAATGAAATACTGACTTTGGAAAGGCTTTTGATTTGATTTAAAGAAATTAAATTATAGAAATACTAAGTTTGAATATGATTTATAAGCGAATGGTGATTTCTACTTTGAGTTGACCTGGTTGATGAATCTGTTTTATGTCACTGTAGCCTGAGGTTGTTGAGAAACTTGTTGGTCTACGAGAAGGAATTCCTCGGAAGGATGCCAAGGAGGTAAATGAAATATAGTCTTCATTTTGCTTAACATTGATCTCCAGAAATATCTTCATAGGATAAGAATTTGTCCGTGTTTATTTGGTTGTGATTATGACCAACTGACTGTAGAATATTTTAAATGTTCCTGTTTTCTGTGCCAGAAAATTTCTTGAGATATTCCCCAGACTAAAAATTTAAAAATTTAACATGGTCTGTATAATTTTAACATTGGATTCAATTTCTATGGGCATCATTTTTGGGGAACCAGTTGTCCCATGCTTTTAATACAATGGGAAGAAGGAAAAATATATGAAGTAATAAATTTTTCTAATTTGATCATGAACTTAAAGTTCTTTTCTGAGAAATTTTTAGGTTATTGAATTTGCAAATGACGATGTTATTCTTGTTAATCAGGTCATACAAGAGTGCAAAGACATATATGAAAATTCTCTTATTGATGGAAGACCTCCAAAGACAGGTTTTGTTTTTCCTCGGGTGAAGTGCTTAACTGCTTCTAAGGGTGGAATTTGGCGTAAACTCACTTGATATCATATCATGATTCCTTCACCTGACAAGGTCAATAATTTGCTTTTAGTTTATTGAACTAGCTTATAAGTATGTTTGAACAAAGAAGAGGTGTTTGACATAAACTTGATAAACTAACTTTATAGGTTATAGGGATGTTTAAAGTGCCGTTTGATCTTATACTCCTTACATTTTCTTCTAGTTTGTATATGTTTATTTGAAGAAAACTGACCGCTCCCTACACATTTTTCTCATTGTTATATGTAAAGTGGGTTGCCAAATCTTGCGAATCATCTATGTATTGCCATATAGACTATGAGAATGTCATTTTTTGAGGGGATACTATGAGAATGTCTAGTTTTCGATTTGGTTAATCAGTATATATATAATGAATTTATATAATGGTTTCAATTTCAATCTACAGGGCCATATCTTTCGACATATTTGTCTCATTCGTATATCTTTGCTCAATAATGAATTTATTCAATGTAAATTTCTCTCTTCAGTATACATGTTCTCATTACTTGCAACATAGAATCAATCGTTTATTTTAACAAAAACAAAATATTCAACCACTTATCAAGAAGGTACTTGCAATATATTTTTTTTGGTTTAGTCGTTCTTTCCATTGAATTCAGATATTGCAAGGGCTACGAAGTCTGGATACGTAGTATTATACGTGCGATAACGATAACCGCATACACATTTTTTTATACGATACTCGCAAATTTTTTATAATATAACTTAAATATATGCATGCATTGATTCTTCTTAATATATAAATTCTATGGCACACCCAAAAATTTAAGTGTATCGGTACACTAAATCCTTAAATTAACGGTTAAATGAATTGTTTTTTGAAGATTTTTTTTTCTATCATTTATAGTTATAATAATTAAATCTAATTTACCAAAAGCATCGATGTAATAAAATTTAATTCTTTCGAATTTTTACTACCCATAATAGAAAATATTAATTATTTTTTACGATATTGTAAATTTTTAGTATGATTCTTATAATCAGTACAATAATGTTTTTTCTTATAAAATAATATTTTTATTATTTTTCCTCAAAATAAAAAAACTCTTTATTTCATAAAAATGATAATTAATTTATAGATTTAAGAAACAAGTGTATGGACACACCTTAATTTACAAGTGTATTGTAGAAGCTCTCAAATAAATACCATAATTTACAGTTTTTGGGTAAGTCATAATTAGATTTACAAAACAAATAATATTTTGATGTAACGATTTTGGCCCTATTAAAATTGTATTTCTTGTCCCTATGTTTACCCCCTTTTAGTAAAGGCTAATTTTTACGCGGTCAATACATAGGTGTGACTTGACTTAGCTTAGTCACCATCACAACCCCACCACCATCATTTAAACCACCACCACCATCACAAACCCTTCTTTCTCTCCCTACTCTCTCTTTATTGACCCTTCTTTCTCTCTATACCAACAAGTCAGTTTCAATTTCGACATTAACGAGTCTATTCTTAGAAGCTTCTCGTTCTCGAAGCCAGTTTCAATTTCGACACTAACGAGCCTATCGTTAGTGTTTCAACTAACCACATCCAGAAAACACATAACACAAAATTTAGTTCATCTTTTCAAATCCATAACACAATATAAGCTCATCATGCATTTATCATATATTCATCTGCAAATTTCAACACAGTCAACCATGATCATAAACTTCTTGCGTGAGTTTTACACAAATAGAATCCCATTTGATGCAAGGCTTCAGTAGTCATGTGACAGAGAAACCATAAGAATTAACTAGATCTTGTGTGAATGATTGTTGCAAACATGTTGGTTGTTTTGTTGTGTCTATGGAAGGAACTTTTCATTGCAGATGGATGGTAAGTGGGTTTTCTTCAGCACTTTTACCCTCTCATTAACTTCATTCACTTTTAAAATAATTTATTTTCCTATTCTCTTAAGAAAAGTGAAGATTTCATGTTCATAGTAAGTTTTCTTTTCTTATGTTCATTTGTTTTGTATACTATGAAGAACTCTTGTGAGTAGACTCTCTTAATCCTGAGATTGTGGAAAGAAGTCACAATGATACAATTTCTATAAATCCCAAGTCTTTCTTGTTGTTATGTTTTCTAGATTCTTTAATTTTATCTTATTACTTTTATAATGAATATTTGGTGTGGTTGTTTGATCTTGGATAAACATTACAAGATCTAACAATACTTTGTCCATAATTTTCTAAACCTTAGATATCAACCTGTGTAGCATAAGTGAAAGGTTGATGTCGGATTCTATAAGATAAAATAAAGATTTTAAAACATGAAAGTTGTCTAGATTTCTTTAAGGTGTTTGTAGGGTAATTATGCTTAATGGATATTTTTCAATCGATCAAGCCTTGAAAATAGACACATTTATTGGTTCAAAATACACTTATGTTTCCATAGTTTACTCCACCCGTAGAATCTTGATTTTCCTAACAACATAGATATTTGGGGATTGAAATTTATATCTTGTCATGGAAACCCACATAAGATGTTTTTAATGATGGTCAAAACCATTTTTCTGAAATCAAGCTAAATCTAAAAAATCCAATTTTTTAGCTAATCAATTTAGAGAAGTAAACTAGTATTCAACACTAGTCTGTGACATTGATAACTTTTTATTACGTGATAGAAACGTGCACTTGCTGAATTATCAATCTGCACCATGAATTTATTTTAAACCTGTAGACCCTTGTTATGCCTTATATGTATGCACCTTACTTACCAAGTAACCATCTACGTCGGTATTAATTTTGATGTCCCTCTTGCGCCCTATGGGATTAATCCCATCAAGAGACCTCACCAAAGTCCATACTTGGCTTCACCCGGTTCGGCATGCATACATATTTTTTATTACATATAAAATATTTCTGAAAATAGAAAAACTTTTTAAAAAAAAAAACGGGAATAAAGTTCCCACGAAGATGGAAATAAGTCAATGTGTAACTATATATAACCTCCCTTTTACAAAGATTTACGAGAATATCATAATATAAGTGACATATTTTTTCTAAATACATAAGAATAAAACTTACATCTTTATATTTCAAGGAATATTTCTAAGAATAAATATAGTAAACTTGAAACAGAAACTCATTTCTTTTTTTATAGAAATAAGTGGCGTTCATTTAATTACAATTACAAGCTAGTTACAACAATTTTTCCAAAAAATAATAAAACTTATTATAAATTTTTATATTAAAGTTAAAATTTTGTAGTTTTACCAAGTTTAAAATAGAAAAAATTATTCTCGTCGTCTCTTAACTTAATTTCAAGTAACATTTATGTCCTTATCTTTTTTTTGTCATTTTTATCCTTTTAATCAATTTGCATATGGATTTTAATGATTCAAATCTATGATTTTATTTCGTTATGAACTCTTAATGTTCAAATCTATGATCATTCATTCATTCATGTTTTACATGAAAATTAATATGCAAATGGATTAAAATTACAAAAATGACGTAAAACTAAAAAGAGAATAGAATACATGTCGTTATTTGGAATTAAGCAGGGAACTATGTGTGTAATTTTACCTTTAAAATATTCATTTTTTTGTCGGTGTAACTTCTAAGATTGCGGTATTAATCCCCTAAAAAACAGATTGCGGTATTAATGCTTTATTTAAATTATATTCACGTACTTATACATGATCAAAAAATATTCACGTACTTTTCTTAAAAAAAAATAATTTACGTACTGTCACCGTAAACTTATCTCAATTGATATGGACATTACATAATATATTTGAGAGCCGGTGTTCGAACTTCGGAATCACTACTTCGGCCACTAGACAAAAACAAAAATATTCACATACTAATTATTTTTTTCGTTCGGATGGAATTTACATATATTCTCTTATAAGAGAATCTCAGTACACATTTTCTTGTGTTATGGACTTCATATATTTCCACTATGCTAACTCCATCAATATCTACATATTTTATTACTTAGGCCATATGTCTTATTCAACTTTTAAAAATATGTATAACAAACTTTTTCCTTTAAAAAAAAAGTATAATAAACTTTTTGATTTCAGCTAGACTTCTGTGCCACCTCAACTACCCTAACAAAGTTACATGGAGGGTTGATTCACTTCCACGATCATGTACTACAACATAAACTTTTTCAAATATAAGCTAGTAGTCACTACTCAGTGTACTAAAGAAATGGTGTTCATTCATTCATAGTGAAAACTGAAAAGAACAAAAGCTCTTTTTTTTTTGGTCGAAAGTATAATTAAAAGTTTTTTTTTTTGACAAGAAGTATTATTAAAAGTTGAAACGCACAATACCATATGAATCTAACAAAGTTATAGGTATTGTGCGTTTCAACCTTTGGAATGGTTTGAAAATGACGTCGAAATGGGCTGAAGAAGTGAATAAGTCATTAACGAAGTTAACATGTTGCACAACTTTATTTACCACCGTCATCGATTATGTTGAATAGCCGCCAAAATTTCTTTAGATGTTACCGAAAAACTACAATGTTGAAAATTCGACCTCTAAGTTGGTTACCATCCTTGTCGTCAAGAGGATGCTGTATCATTTTTCTCATCTAACGATGTATTGTTGGCATCAAAGCTCTAAAACACCCAAGTTCACACATCATCGGGTTTATGGGTTGATTGGTGTTGGCCGAAGCTCTTTATTTGGTAATTTTGGCCAAAACTTCCAATATTGGATAATTCAAGAGGTGATTGCTTATATATTTTATTAACTAGTGTTTAATTTATTTTAATTATAAATAATTTAGTCCTCATAATTATTTCTAATTAAGAGAACTAAATTATTTCTAATTTAAAAAAACTTATGTGTGTGCGAACACATGCGTGCGTGTGCGCGAGTATGTGTAATTTCACCGAACAACTAAAAATATATTTTAAGCTGGTTAAAATAATAATAGTTTGGCAAACAACTTTAACTTTATTGATAATCTTCTTAATATTTGTTTCAATTGTAAAGTAGCTTTTAACATTGAAAGAAGTCGCGCCAAATGGTACGTAACAACTTGTCATTTTTTATTTTCTTTGTTATTTACATTTCATGTAAGTACAAATTATTTTGATTTCTTGTTAACATATTTGTTAAGTATAGGATTAAATTTGGATTTAGTCTCTAAAACACCAACGATTTGTAAGTTAAGTTCCTATGATTTTTAAGTTAAGCTGATTCACTCATTTGAATTCAGAATTTGATCAATACTTTATTTCGACAACCAAAGTGTTATCATATTTATCATTTTATTTCTTGTTTTGAATTTCAGCAAGCTTCACTCAAACCCAGTATAATGGATATTGTTACTTCAATTGGTTCAAAATTAGTTGAGTTAGCTGTTGATCTTATTATGAGACAAGCAAGATATGTGCTTCCTTACAAATGTAATTTCATGAAGCTATCTAAAGATTTAAAAGATCTAGAGGCTGCAAGAGAAAGAGTCAAGCATTCCATTGAAGAAGCAAAGTCAAATGACGAAGAAATTGAAAATGACGTCGAAATTGGCTAGAAGAAGTGAATAAATCATTAACGAAGTTAACATGTTGAACAACGATCCAACCATTCCAAAGCTGGGTGTTATCGTTGAGACTTCCCTAACTTTATTTACCACCGTCATTGATTAAGTCGAAGAGCCGCCAAAATTTCTTTAGATGTTACCGAAAAACTGCAATGTGAAAAATTCGACCTCTAGGTCGATTACCATCCTCTTGAAAGAGGATGTTGTATAATTTCCTCATCTGACGATGTATTGTTGGCATCAAGGCTCTAAAACACCCTAGTTCACACATCATCGGGGTTTATGGGTTGAGAGGTGTTGGCAAGAACTCTTTATTTGGTGGTTTTGGCCAAAACTTGCATTGTTGGATCATTGAAGAGGTGATTACTTATATATTTCATCAACTAGTGTTTAATTTATTTTAATTAGAAATAATTTAGTTCTCGAACTAAGTTATTTCTAATTAATAAAAATTATGTGTGTGCGGACGCGTGCGTGCGTGTGCGCACACGTATGTCCCATTTCATCAAAAAGCTAAAAATATATTTGAAGTTGGTTAAAATAATAACAGTTTACCAAACAACTTAACTTTATTGATAAAGCTCTAGATATTTGCTTTAATTGTAAAGTAGCTTTTAACATTAAAAGACTATTAAAAGCGCAACCTATATAGACATGTTATAGCGCAAATTTGATTCATCCATTTGAGTTCTTCTAAGACTCGTCGATTTTTTTTTCCTTCAAGTTAGTCTCTATTTCCTGCTTTGTAATTGACAAATACACAGTGTTCATCCATTTGAGTTCTTCTAAGACTCGTCGATTTTTTTCCCTTCAAATTTAAATTAGTCATTATTTTCTGCTTTGTAAATGACAAATACACACGGTGTTCGGTGTTTTTCTACCCCAAACGGATTAGACTAATAGGAAATTGTGGAAATTAATTTCTAGTATAGTAGGTTCGGGTTTAGAGCTGAAAAAACTTTTTTTATTGAAAAAATGATTTCACTGGGGGATAGGGATATTTGAACCCGTCGAGGACGGTGATTGGGTTTAATTTCTCATCCCCGTTGAGGATGGATAGAGTAACCTGTAAGTATATGAGAATCGGGGACGAGAAAGGCGAAACCCGTCACATACCTCATTGTCACGCCTAAGCCCAACTCATATGGTAAAAAACTGCAGACATATTTGATATGTTGAGATGCATATTCAAACTTGCAATTTATCATTTCTCATCATTTAGTGTATGTGAATTTATCTACTAGATTCATAGGGGAAAAATTGTAATATGTTGAACTTCTAAGATGAAGTCACGAATGTAGTTGAAAAGGCTAGACTATTGTAAACATGCAAACATGTATTTTATTTCATTAGGAAATGGTAGAAAGTAAACATAAATGAGAGATAAAAAGAAACTAATGTCATATATTGTTCTTGACTTGCAAACTTCAATTCCATTTCAATAGCTTGGAAATATCATGTAGAGTTGTTTTCTAGTGCTGCGCACAGAAACTAGAAAGAATTCAGCCTTTAATTAATTCCTCCCTACCTATCACCCTCATTGGAACAAAATGAAAACAATAATATTAATCATAGTAAGATTTTTTTTTTCACTTGGTTCATTCTGAAACAGATATCGTCATTATAACCCTTTCTTCTTAACTAGAAAAATTATACTATTCTAATCTTGCTAAATTAAATAGAACCATATGACAGATAATGCTGAGTAGCACTAGCAGCAGAGTGTGTATGAAACTAAGGTAGGTTTTTTTTTTTTTTTTTGACAAAGAAACTAAGGTAGGTTTATAAATCTCATCTTATAATGGAAAGGAATAGGATATCCAAAACATGTCTAATACATTTCATTGCCACATATTAATCATGATATTAC
>Ga0315913_1007978_pt1 | contig 12604 bp, 4 predicted proteins | sample MpolsnodulesMG_FD_207736 | JGI IMG/M metagenome (GOLD analysis project Ga0315913, IMG submission 207736) | Medicago polymorpha root nodule microbial communities from Los Angeles, California, United States - small nodules | ecosystem: Host-associated > Plants > Roots > Nodule | place: USA... | reverse complement strand
TTCTCTAAAAACAAAAATAATTTTATATATATATATATATATATATATATATATATATATATATATATATATATTATAAATTACATATTGTCATAAATGACTCAAAGTTTAAAGTTCACAAAATACTTATACATAAATGACTCAATACAATATTCTTTAGTAGTCACAATAATACTAAACAACATAGACATAATACTTAAAGGCAAGTCCTAGATGCCTGACAAAATACTTGATCATAAGTGAGTAAGTGGCTATTAAGTTTCAAGGCAAAGACTAGATGCCTAACAAAATACTTAAAGACAAAGCCTAGATGAAATAATAAATCACGAAGAAATCACAAACTATATGGATTATCCCCCATCATATCAACATGTACATCTTCATCAATCTGGATTAAGAAGAAATGAAACTGGATGTACGGTGAAGAGGCAGTGTGGTGTGAATGAATAAAAAAATTGGTGTTTTATGTATTTATAAAATCAAGTCACGTGTAAAAATCAGGTGATTTTGCATGAATTTCACGATTTTGTGCGATTTTGATGCAATTTAACTAGGATCTGGCCTGTTTTGGAATCTTGCAATGGATTTGAATCGTTGAAGGTGAGTAAAGTCGTAAAATCCTGGATTTTGAGATTTAATTCGGGATTTTAACAACAATGTTTTGTTACACAATTTCCTAGAAACCCAAACATACGCTGAACTTAGAGAAGCGTCAATTCACTATGGTTTTTGCTGGATGTGTACCTTTCTCAGAAGAAGAATGAATTAAGCCACATTTTGGCTTTATTCAGTAGTGAAGGGAGGTAAAGAATGCTCTAGGGAGTTGGATTGCTGCAAGACCAGTAACTTTAGAAGATGTGAACGGTTCCATACCTTTCACCAACGCAGTAAAAGGTGGAGGGTATAACCGAACCTGTTGTGATACTGTGTTGCGCTATTCTTCTCATGAAGAAAATAATGCTCCTTGGGGAAGAAAAAGGGTGATGCAAGTGGTTCGCAATTTTCATAGTGTTCCACGGATGCAACAACGTCTCCTTGACGTCGATTTTTTGTCGTACCGATTGCATCGTAAGCATGCCTTCGTGTGTAGCACTGACGCAGAGCTTCCTAGGGAGGTTATTAATGATGCAACAAAAGTCTTTTAGTTTTTCTCCTTTTGAAGATAAGCATCGGCAATTTGTGAGGTTGAAGAGATACGATTTTCTTCGGGTTTATGGCATCCCTTTGCATGGCATTTTTATTTTTTCAATAAGTTGTTATTGGCCAATGACCAAAGGTACTTTTCTAAGGATACTTTTTCAACAAAGTATGCAATTTGCTACGACGAAATTTGAGCTAATTCACAGCTAATTTCTAACAAACGAAGGTAGCTAGAGTTATGCTACATGATACCTATTGAATTGGTCGTAGTATCGATTGAGAGACAAATTTGTTACGAAAATAATTAGTGAATCCATAGTTAATAAGAATAAAATCTTAGCAAATATCTAGTTATTTTACAGCAAATAGATATTCAAAATGTATTTTTCGTGGCGACATAACTACACCTTATCATAGCAATTTCGCAGCAAATTAAAGCAATTTCATAGCAAATCCACAGGTAAACTTTTTATGTTAGAGTTTATTTTCTTTTTGGTGATTTTATTTATTTTGTTTTTGAATAAATTAATATATTTAAAGCACTAGCAATCAATTAATAAACAACGTTAATTGAACACACCACAAGAAATCAAAAACAAGAATTGCATAGCAAATTTGGTCATACAATATTAATCAAATATGAAGCGATACAATAGATTTTTCATATTATAAAAGAGTTAAGCTTATATACATGAGATTCTTCATTTTAGAACCACAACCTAATTTGTCAAGAACAACAATTATGTTGGAAAAATAAAGGACATATCATTGTTTTAGTTATTATGTTGATTCAAAACATGAAATGCAATAAATCCAACTTGAAGCCGTTTCATACTACCTGTACAACAAAACCAAAGAGAAACCACAATGGTAGCATTAATATTAGGGGAAATTACATAGACATCCTATAAATTTTGCTTAAATGACACAAACCTCCCCTCTATTTTCATAAAACAAGAACCTCCTCTGCTACTAACTCTGTTTAGCTTCCATTAAAGTATAAACACTGCTTGACAAATATTTCACCTCCAATAACAAGCAGTGACCTAGGAACTTTTCTTCCCTGATTTTCAACTTGTGAATCTCACTAGTCAACAAAGAGATAACAAAAAAAAAAGGGAAATGATATTTGAACAACCACTTTTGACAACTTTTATGACAACTTTATCTCTCATACTCAAATTATCTTTTTACTTTCTCTCTCTATTGCTTTGGTTTTTGTGTCAACACATCATTTCCTTTGTAAAATCTTGGTTGTCACAAAAGTTGTCACATATATGGATGTCCAAATAACACAACTCAAAAAAAAAAAGCAAAAAATGGGGAAAATTGAAACACTAATAGGTCTGAAATTGGATTACTATTATGAATTAGTGATCACTCATGACATAAGATAAGGATCACTAGATGGACTTCAGCCTAGGCATGGCAATGGGGCGGGGTGGAGACGGGTTTTACCTTCCCCGTCCCCATACCTTACTCCTATATACTTACCTGTTACCCTACCCATACCTAGTGGGGAGGAGAAATCGAATCACATCCTTGTCCCCGACGGGTTCAGGTATCCCCACCCCGTCCCCGATGGGTTCGGGTATCCCCGCCCCATCCCCATCCCCGCAGTAAATAATTTTTTTAAATAAAAATATTAGTACTTTTCGTCCCCGAGTGCAATGTTGTAATGCACTATTCAGTAAAGAGATGATGACGATCGATGACTATGGTGATGGAGAAGAGAGAGTCCGAAAGTGTGAGATATAGAAGGAGAAGACTAGATGACGACGATCTATGACTATGGTGATGGAGAAGAGAGAGCTCAAAAGTGTGAGATATAAAAGGAGAAAAGAGAGAACTATGATAAGTTAGTGTCATCTGAAAGACTTTGACTTTGTGAGTGAAATGATTTAGAGTTTGAGTTTATATTTTCTATAAAATGGGTAATAAATTAATGTTCTACATTCGCGACGAGTTTGAGTATGGGTTCGGGGTGGGTACCTATATCCCCCATTACCCGTCTTATACTCGTGTTTTGAAATAAGGGAAAAACCCAAACCCATACCCTAACCGAGTCAAAGCGGGGAAAACCCGTCAAATTGAGTTTGGTTCGGGTGGGTATCCGCGGATATGGGTTTTATTGTTATGCCTACTTCGGCCCTCCCTTTTCATAATAAAAGAAAGAAAGTATGGATAGACTAAACTTAACCCAACTTAACAATTATTAATTAACTAAATAATTTTGCAATTCAGTCAATTTTAGAGAAACAGGGCCAACTTGAAAATACAAATAAATAAAATATGAAAAGATAGAATACAAAATACAAATAAATAAAATATGAAAAGATAGAATACAAGATTTAATTACCGTTGAAAGGAAAGTTCCTCCCGAGAGAGTGTGCGTACTCACTCACTCAGTGGTTAATTTCTTACCGTTGAGAACAAACCCAAACCCTAACCCTAACTAACAATTACATAACTCAATCATTAAAACACTTTCATTCAAAACCCTAATTTCCATTACACTGCGCCTCAATTTCCTCTGAATGTCTTGTCCTGTTGAGAAAATTATTCCGCACCACTCTGTCTTACATTTCACAAAACCCTTCTTTCACAAACCTGTCTACCCAAACCCTAGAAGAAGAAAAAAACCCAAAAATGTGTCCAGGCAAAAGAAAAGTGGTTCAAGGTGCTGCTGGATTCAAGTCAAAACCACTGTTTGTCAAAGAAAAATGTATCAAGAAGAGAAAGTTTGTTTCCATTAATGTGCTTACAAAGAAGATGCAAATTATCCAGTCGGGAAAAGAAAGAGTCGCTGATTATCATCATCAAACTCCTTCCATAAAACTTGTTGATCCTTTTATTGATGATCCTCAAGTGAAGAACACTTTGTCTAATTGGAGACAAATCAAAGATCATGGGCGTCAACATGAGAGAGAAGAGGCTCGACTCAAACAGGAGAAGATCCAAAATACTGCTTGTTTCAATGACAGCACAGATGCTATGAGTGATTTTCACAAACTCATTGGATGTTCCAACGGATCGATCTTACCCTACCCACACACAAAGTTGTTTCATTTGTGCTAATATAGAAGGAGAGAACAACAAGTAGTTAATCAATAGTTGTTTAAGGTTTGGGTATTTGTTTAATGCTGTGACTGTTTTGGTTTAGTTTTGTTTTGTAACTCTACTGTCATGTATAATTGTGGCAGTGTATACATCCTTAATTAGGTGCTCACAATTGTTGTAATAGCAGTGTACATCTTTTTGTTCTGTTTTTTGTGTGGCACTCCTTGTGTCTACAACACTAATCATGTTATATACAGTATTGTTCTTTTAGCTATGTATCAGATTATACTTCTTTATGTCCATGTTTTGGTATCTTGTGGTAGTGATTTTTTTGGGGTTAAATACTTTTTAGTTTATTTAAAAAAACAATTTTTTTTTGGAAACAAATTATTTTTCTTTGAAAGCAAAATAATTTAGGAAGGAACCATATATATTTAAATAAAGCACACAGCCTATTATGCATAATTCAGGGGAGAGCAATAAAAGTGCAAATGCACCAAAATATACCATAAGTGGTAAATGAAGATACAGGACATTAAGCGACATTGTTGTGAGCTACACAAAAATATATTCTCCCACTGTATCGTATCTTGCTCCCAACCACCCTATGATTTAAATATCAGTCAAAAAAAAAAAAAAACTTCCAAAATAATAAGAACAAATTTTATCAGAAGGGAAAAAAATTATGTGCATTTTATTAAGAGTGTCTTTGGTGAGTAAAAAAAAAAAAGAGTGTATTTAATTTGGATGGAATAATTGAAATTTCTAGTCAAGTTAAATGCTTTGATTAAATTTCCTTTATTTTTATTTATTTTTTGTTTGGATAGAGTAGTTTAATTTTAAATTCTTTAAAAAATTAGAGACCAAGTTATAAATTTGGAGAATATGTAGGGACCAACGTAACTTGCAATGTTTTAGAGTTTATAGTGACCAATTTGTAAAACTTGGAAAATATAAGGACCTATTTGTAAATTTCCCACATGGGATGTCCTATTCAATTAAGTCATAAAGAGTACATCCCAATAACATTTCACAACATATCCATATAGGAAAATGATATTTACAGAAGAGATAGCATAGCGAAAATTCCCAGATACAATTGGCATGTGTTTATTGCATGGTGTATTTGTTTATTTCCTATTTTTCAGCCACACCTGCTTGAATTGTGGCAAATAGTACATTGTGATTGGCTGATCTTTATTCTTGAAGAAATGGTGATGTTATTTTTCTAGAGATATAGCTTAGCTCATCTATATATCGTACACCCAATACTAATAATTAGAATAACTTTCATGGAAACAACTTTTCCACGCATAACTTTCTAGGGAATAAATTCTCGCTTTTGGTTTGAAATCAGGTCAGAAGGATCCAATTGTGATTCTCGTTCTGGATTTGCAAAAGAATCCGATTTAGCTAATGTTCATTAAAAGGTCTATAACATTTGAAGAACAGAAAAAAGAAGGATATCGTAGACCGTTGCACTCACCGGTTGAACACTAGCGATGATAAAAAAGTATATAATGAATATTCTTAAAGCGATGAAAGTATCTCAAACACAGGCCAGAGATGACATAAAAGATAATTGTAAAAATATGGGAAGGAGCGAAGGGGCATAATAAGATTGCTTGGGTTAGTAGGTTACAATTATGTAAGATTGCTTGTTTGCCTTCAAAAATGTTTCCTGTGGGGAGTAGAGGATGGGCCAAATAATATTGTGTGGTATAGCTAATTAGAGGCCTGTAAGCCATAATCCAGTGGTGGTATTGATATTCGTGATATGCGATTAGTCAACCTCGATTTAATCAGAAAGTGGAGATGGAGACTCATATCCGAAGGAAATGCCACTTGAAAGGTATTTTATGTGCTAAATATGGATTTCTTGTTTTATCGACCACCCAGGGAATGCGTTGCTCCATCTTGCGGCCAACGTCAGTCATGGTGGAAAATAGTGTCTTTAGTTGGGGCAGGTGTCAACTCAAACTCAAATTGGTTCTTGGAAGGGATGTTGAGGGTTGTTAGGAATGGGATGTCGACCTTTTTTTTTTATTTGGGGGGGAGGGGGCAGGGGTAGTTTGGTGGGGTAGGTTCCTTTGTAAGTGTGTCTCCCTAATTTGTTTAGAATCTCAAATCAACAATCTGAGTTTGTTGGGTTGATGGATACAAGGTGAATGGTGTATGAATGTGGGATCTTAGCTAGTGGCACCTGTTGTTTGTGTAGGAGTAGAAGTTGGAGGGGGAGTGATGGTTATCTCGGAGGGAGTGGCTTTGTATGAGGGAGAGAATTCACGGTCTTGGAAGCATAGTGTTGATGGGATCTATACGTTCCAATCAACTTATATTGTGCATGTGGGTCCAACTTTTTGGTCGAATACTGATTTAGAGGTTGTGACTAAAGCCCTTCAAGTTGTTTGGAAGAGTTGGGGTCCCTCCCAAGTGCAGGTTTTTTCTTCGAAGTTTCTCCTAGATAGGATGCAAACTAGGCAGAATCTCTTTAAGCATAGGGCTACTGCCGATCCAGCGAGTATTGTGTGTTGTATTTTTGGCGGTGTTTTGGACTCAGCAGACCATTTATTTGTTTTATCATGTGTGGTTGCGTCTAGGATCTGGTATAAGTTATGCAAGTGGCTTGCTAAGGAATGGGTATATACCCGAAATGTTATTGGACTTGTTTCAGGTGTTTGTGGGAGCTAGGAGGCATGGTAGTCTAGGATTTTTACTTGTATAACATGCGGCTGTGTGGTCTATTTGAAAAGCTATGAACGATTATCTATTTTCTAGTTGACTAGCGGAGATTGAGCATCTGGTAGATATGATTATCTATTATTATTGGAAGTGGTTCTTTGATAAATTCCCTAGACATCGTGACTCTATTTACGAGTGAGAGGTGGAACCGATTCTTTGTTAGACCAATTAGTTATTGTTGGTTATTAGCAAAGATGGATCTGATATGTGTCTTTGGGGGGTTGGGTGGTTCCATGGCTTTCGGGGCTCTCTTGCTTGGTGACCAGGGTGTGGCTTGGCCTCTTTTTTTGGTTGTGTAGCTTTTAGGTGGTTTTTGGTTTTCTGGTTTTTTTGGAATCAGCCCTGTTTTTGGTCCTTAGCGTGTTGTTCTCTTTTTTGTTTTTCTCTAGGCCCGTTGAAGTGTTTAGAATTGAGTTGTTTGTACTTTCTTATCTTCATCTTGTAATATACATAATTTTTCAATTAAAAAAAAGAGCTTCCCCTTACTACTTCCATATTCCTATATAAGCCTTCAAAATGACTTAATATTAATTGAAGAGTTAAAATGATTGGAAAATTCGTTACAAATAAAGATCAAACATCAAAAGGAGTTAAACTCAGGATCTTGCAGACGAGTCAACTTCTTACCAGCTGAGCCAAAGTTCATTGGCTAGTGAGAATGGTTTTGGAAAGAAAGAAAATAAAATATTTTATATAAATTAATTACCTCTCGGTCTCCGTGAGTGTAACTCAGTTTGTAGGGACAATGCATTGCAATCTTATTCATTTTAAAAAGTGAATTCGACTCATTATATTACTGGACAGTTGAATTTTTTTGAAACTCGTGAGGCGACCTAAGCTAACCCTATAGAGTTAATTAAGAGCAAAAATTAATAAAATACCGGCAAAGCAAAATTGAATGATATTATTATTAGGGGGATCACAAAGATTGGATATTTAATATTGAATTCGATCTCTAACATGATCAAACTCGGCCTGAGATAATCCAGTTCAATACCATTTACATTACTGGCATTTTTTGTTGGGAGAAGAGCGATTTTCAAATAAATTTTGATCAGTTTAGGTGTTACCATAATGGGATTTTTGGGTTTACTTGGTTGGTCCAATAAGTCATGTTAAAATTCTAGTTTCTGTAATGTTGTTTTCTTTTATTTTTCCAAACATGAAACATACTATATCATCCAAACCTTGTCTAAAACCTCACATAAAAAACCATCCATCATCCTAATTTCTACACCCATACACACCAATCCCACAACTAATCATGATCAGAGCATCAAGGCATATCAAGAGATAAAGACAAGTTCTAGACTTGTATCAAAGATGTGAAACAAATCCAATCGATAAGGTATCCTTCTTCAAACAATCTTTTGAGCTTTAAGTACTCATTCTCTTTATTACTTTCTCAAGCTAATACATTGTGGACAGTATCCAATTCAAACATGGGGTAGGGGTACCTAATCTTGTTCTTTTTAATCTCTGTTTTCTTTTCACTATCAGGGAAAGTAAAATTAGGGAAGGAAATTAATGACGGAAAAAATAAAATCCCTAATTAATTCTTTGGTCGCAAAATTTAATGAGGGAACTAAAAACAGATTTCATGTTTTCCCTCACTAATTTTTTTTAGTAGTGTTTGTTTGCTTACTTTGAATATTCCAGTCAAGTTACTCATTGCTTGAACATTTAGTTTTAACATCTAGGACTTGTAATTTAATTCCTATGTATGTATGGATAGAAGGTAACTATATTTTTATTTGGTGAACAAAGAAGTCAACCCTACAAATATGAGATTTTCTGTCATTATATGTCCTTGAGCATTTTATTTAATTTTAAATTTTGCACTTTTCTCCGTGTTTTGAGTGAAATATCATAAATTCACGTTCCTCTGGAATTGGACTTGTAACCTTTTTGAAGCTATTTTCTGCTTGTGAAGCATGTATGATGAAAATGAAGCACTTTAAGAATTTTGGCCTTCTAAATTTTCTACTAACCACTACTTGCCCGTTTTTGAACAAGGATTTGATGAAGTCTTTATGAACAAGGAATCAAATAATGTTAATGGTGTTTCTTCAATACATTGGAAGTGGAAATTCATTGCAAAACTGTTTAAATTCGCAACATTTAGGGCAGAATCTGTCACCAATGATTATAAATTTTCCATAATTCTAATTCTTTCTTTTTGTTTAGAAGTTTCAAAGAACTTAATCAATCTTATTGATTTTAAGTTGAACTCTGGATATGGTATCAAAATAGGATATAAGAATTACAAGATCAAACAATCATAGGGCGAACATCTTTCAAAACATATAATATCAATGCTATAACACAAGTTTAAATTGATATCAACATATAGAAATTGAATCATCATAACAAAATGATTATTTAAAATATAATAGGCATCAACCGATGTACCTAAAGGTAAAGGTTGATGCTGGAAATATAAGATTGGACAAGGGCCTTGAAATATGAGAAATAGTCTAAATATCTTGATGTCATATGGAGTAATAAAACTTAATTGATTTTAGGAATATTGAATCCATAAGAATAGGGGACTATAGTGTTTAAAATACACTTTTTCATCCATAAAAGAGGGCATTAGATACCTTAGAATTACCTTACCTTTAGACTTTAAAATTCCATAAAATTAGGGGTCATTGAGATTTGGTTGGTTCATCACTGTGATGAAATTCAATAATTCCAAGACTATTTTATATTAGGCTAAACTGCAGTTTTGACCCTCTAACTTAGGCAATGTTGCGATTTTGGCTCCCTATTAAAAAAATGAAAATTTTGCCCCCTATGTTTTAGTCCCTTTGCAAAAGTGACATTTTGATCAATTTTGACCGGGTCAACGCGGAGGTGGCACTTCATTAATGATGCTAGCACGACACATGTGTATTTCGCAATTTAAATCAAAATGCCACATGTGTATTACTTGAATTAAAAAAAAATAGATGAAGGATCGAGGGTTTTTAAGGTTGGAGTATTCATACTCGCAAATCCCTACACGAACGATCTTTTCATTACACGACAAAGTCATGCATTTGCAGGCTTATCACCTTACGTTGCACCTTATTGCTCTTTTTTATATTAATTTAAGTGACAAAAATGTCCATTTTACAACTGTTCCCTAGAGAATTTGAGCTCAAAGCATTGAAGTTACATGGTTAAAATCTTACCAATGAGCTAGCACCTCAAGCGTAAACCTAAATGGTCTTTTTATTTTCATTTACCTGTTAAAGAATACAAATTAGTTTGTCCCACCAACACCTACACAATTAGTTTACAAGATTATTATAATTATTGAATTGACGTTCTAGTTTTTTATGCATTTTAAAGGAGAACAAAACATTCAAGGTTCACTACTAAAAAAACAAAAATTAGTGAGGGATATTTAGTGAGGAAAAACGTGAAATCCCTCTCTAATTCCGTCACTAAATTTTGCGACCAAGGAATTTTTGAGGAATTTCATTTTTTCCGTCACTAATTTCCCTTGCTAATTTTGCTTTTTCTAGTAGTGGTTATTGAAAAAATAGAATAAGTAAAATGTAAATTGATGTGCGATAAAAATCATAAGTGGAACAATTTATGACATAAATATAAATTTATAGGTATATAGGTAAAATAAAAAAATTTTCAACTTATCTATTCAATATATTATGAAGGCCATGAATTGAAGGTCGTGGAGATTTATCCTAAATAAAGAGAGCAGAAAACAATCTAAACATTATTCTTTTAATCCTTATTTAATGTCATTACAATCATTTTATAATACAAAATCACAATTATTATATGGTCCATGACATTATTGGGTTCCAGCACAATTACTACATGACAACTTATGGAAATTTATAGCAGAATCTTATAGGCACATTCACTCAAATACATTCACACGAGCCTAGCATTGTTTCCCCGATCATAATTGGAACAATCATATTGCACCAATGTTTAATAGGAGCCAAGCACAAATCCTCTTCACAATCAGAATTGGTTTGACAGAAAATAATTGCTGTGACAATAAAATAGAATAAAAGGATGTAACTAAAATGAGATAAAATATTATGTAGAAAGGAACTGAGAAAATTTGAGAAATATAAAAAATGGATTACCATCAACGTTCATTGCAACAATAAATAGTGAAAGAAAGTTAATCATAACATAAACAAACTTGATAATTTATTCATATTTTCTCCTCTTTGGATGTAAGAGATAGAATATGGTTTTATCACTTTATGATTTATAAAAACTTATTTTTTTTGCCTTAGGTACATTAAATAGTTTTCATATATTTTTTTTTTGACAAAATAGTTTTCATATATTATTGAGATGTTAACAACCTTCCTAAAATTAGAATCATTATTAAATGTCTCTTAAGTAAATTAATGTGATTTGTTTGTCCCTTTAGCACACATAATGAAATGGTAATAATATAAAACATATAATTAAATCTCTCTTAACATCAAAGTGTCCTATTTGTCTTTTCAACACCCTTATAAAAGAGGTGACAAAATAACAATAATAAAAATTCATTCTAATTTTATAAATTTGTTTTATTCTATAACCTTTCATGATAAAAAGTGAAAGTTATTAAAGAGAAGTATAATTTTGTTGGATTTGATGTAAATATTAGGCTATGGTTACTAACAAAGTCCTTGTTGTCATTGATTTTTAATATTTGAATAGAAATCTATAAACAATATCAATTTATCTAGTACTAGTATGGATAGTTGTGTCAAATACAAACTAGAATTTATCATGCTTAAATATTAGATGAAGACGTGATATGATTCTCATTTGTGTGGTTGTTCTATGTCCAGTGTTGGCTCTCCTATAAAGTCCAACGATATTATCATAGCCCATTTCGACTTTATAGGAAGCATGATTGATTCTTGGTGGTAGATCCCAAATGTGGAGAGCCTCATAATTGAGGGAGATATGTTAATATGTCAACTGTTAGTTAAAAGTTCTACATTAAATGCAATAGTGGATGTTGAGAAAGATATAAATGATATGACTTATATATCTAATGCCTTAAGGTTTATGGTGAAGACATGGTGTTAAACTCACTTGTATGGATTCTCTTACTCAAATTTGATGATCGAATTCAATGTACGATCCTCCGAAAGTATCAACATTGTGATGATGTTTTATTTATTTTTTAGTTTTTGGACATCATTTGTTTTATTGTTTATCTTTAAATTTAGTTTTTGGATTTCATTCTCTTTCATGTGAAATTTTTCATTCAACCTTTATCATTTTAAATTCATTCACTTTTGGTCTTGGTGGCTAGTTGATGACATGTCATCTTACGTTATTCTTAGCATGTTTTTCAATTATTTTCAGTAGGTTTTAGCAGCAAAAAGGAGGAGTATTAGAACACAAAGTCCTTGTTGTCATTGATTTTTAATATTTGAATAGAAATCTATAAACAATATCAATTTATCTAGTACTAGTATGGATAGTTGTGTCAAATACAAACTAGAATTTATCATGCTTAAATATTAGATGAAGACGTGATATGATTCTCATTTGTGTGGTTGTTCTATGTCCAGTGTTGGCTCTCCTATAAAGTCCAACGATATTATCATAGCCCATTTCGACTTTATAGGAAGCATGATTGATTCTTGGTGGTAGATCCCAAATGTGGAGAGCCTCATAATTG
>Ga0315913_1007974_pt1 | contig 12607 bp, 9 predicted proteins | sample MpolsnodulesMG_FD_207736 | JGI IMG/M metagenome (GOLD analysis project Ga0315913, IMG submission 207736) | Medicago polymorpha root nodule microbial communities from Los Angeles, California, United States - small nodules | ecosystem: Host-associated > Plants > Roots > Nodule | place: USA... | reverse complement strand
GAAAAAATACTAAAGACAATAAAATATGATTATTTAAAAGTTAATTTTATACTCTAAATTATAAAATCAATAGCAAAATATTTAAATTTAATTATCATTGACATTTAAATTATAAAGAAATGAATTTATTTTTCTTAAATGGTGGTTCAAAATTAGTATATATCATAAACATATTTATTTATGTTAAAATAGATTAAAGTGTAGTGCATATTTAATTATTAAGGGAGAGGATTGTAATTCAAGCATCTTATAGGGAAGGGAAGTATAAATTTTAGTTTTCAATGGAGTGGAGTGTATATTTTAACATAAGAGTGGAGGAGAGTGTAATTTAAACATCTTTCAAGGGAGAGGGAGTGTATTTTTCTTCTGCGACATCGGAAATGTTTCATACTAATTTTCTATTTTTTTAAGGTAGTTTTAAATTTGAGTAAAAAAAGGTAGTTTTAAAATTTGTTAGTGTTCCTAAAAACCTTTTCAGCTTGTTAAGTTTGAAGTTTATTTTCTCGATCAATTTTAGATGATATGCAATGAGTTTTTCTTAGTAAAAAAAAATGTTATCTTGATTGATATATTTAGTTAAACTGATTGTTACTGAATTTGTTTATTCTTTGGTAAAGTAACATAGTTCTTAACAATAGCATAAATATTGTGTACGAAAAATAAAACAATTGCATAAAATATAGATTGATTCAATCAAAGGAATATGAATATTTCTCCCACACAACCTCAAAGGGTGTATGATAACTTGATCTGATTGATTCTGCTTTTAACCTTTACAATAGAATATCCAAATCCAAACAAACAAAAAATAGAAAAATGGTGAGCACATAGGGACAACTAACAGAGGTCCAACCTATGCACGCCTGGACGGCCAACAATGTCCAATACAGAGAAGAGAATTATCACTACATATAAAAAAACTGCAAGCAATATTACTCAACTACCCTCCTCATAGACTCATGAGAGTTCAATTGTGTATTCTTGGCCACACATTGACACCTAGTTAAATACATGATGAAACCACTCAATTGGTTTATTGTCCCCACACTAGCCAAATTTCACAAAAATCTCTTTGTCAATCTTAATCCACAAAATTATATTATACATACAACTCTAAAACCATTATCCAACTCTTAATTTTGTCCTTCCGGCATCACACTTTACATCCATTTGTCCTTTTGAAAAATTCATGACATTAAAATACTTTAATGTCATAAATCTTCAACCAAGCAAATTAATGTTCAAGTGTGGTATTAAAACCATAAAAAATTGTATTGAAAGCTCAGGAAGACAACAAAGCCTTTTGCCACTTTGAACAATATCTCTCACTTGGCATTTCCAGCCCTCCTTTTTGCATCAATAGGATGCTTTCTTGCTTGAATAACTGGGGTTGGTTGTTTCTTTGCTGGAGAAGGAATTAATGATGGGATCATACTCCTATTTTCATGCACACAAGGAACATTGTTAATACCTTTGAAAAGAACATACATATGTGTATGCAACATAATACATTGTTAAACTTTTTACACAATCATCCAATCACATCTCAACATCATATATATGTTGACAAATAGATGTTTGATGAGGTATTAAAAAGTTATACTCCATCGAGTCTTTTTTAAAATAAACAAAAAATCATTTGACTTTTTGTTTATGTTTTAGACCGAGGGAATACAAGGTGACATCATAGTGAGATACGATTAGATGATTCAGTAAAAACAATTACAAAATTACAAGTCGGTGCAAAGTTCTTAAACCCTTGTGGAATTAACATGAAAATATGAAATAATTACCTGATTTCTGGAATCTTTGTTGGTCTTTGATTAATAGATTTCTTTGCATTAGAGCCTAATCCATTTGAAAGTGCGGTTGGTTTAGGTGCTTGTATTAACCAATTCATGTCTGATTCTGAAGAATCACTTGTTGCAATTTCAAGTTCATCAGATTCATCAGTGGTCATAGTGGTCATCTCAAACTCAGGTTCTAAACACAACTTTGAATGTTCTGAAAGAGAACTTGGACTTAGCAATGGAGAGAACTGTTTACTTTCTGCTTCCCATTGTCCCACTAAGCTATCATCACTAGTTAAGCTATCATTTCTATTCATAATCTTATCATTCCATTCGCCTGAAACGGATTCCTTATCATCGTCTTTTCCATTTACTGCATGGTGACTGTTAACATGTGGCCATGGTGGTGAATGCCTGTACATGTCATGAATATCTAGGCTTCTTCTTTTCAGCTTTGGTGCACTCTTTTTTTGGCTCTGCATGCAATTATTCACAACACTTGCCATCATCAGTTACCATGTATGAAAAGGAAATCTGACAGAAATGACCAAAGTATCTAAGGTTTGTAAACTGCGGAACCAAAATGAAAAGAAAAAAATCTAATATCCCAAAGTGTCTAGCATTTGTAACTTACAAGAACAAAATGGAACGAAAAAAACTTAATGGACCAAATTGAAACCAAAAAATAACTTAAGGGGACAAAATACAATCTAGTCAATACTATAATTTTACATTGCTTAACTCATATGATCACATAATCTCATACTTTTGACATGTCACTGAAGTAATTTCATGGAATTAAGAACAGCATGTTACCATTATGCTACTGGAATCATCTTTTGGCACCTTGCGGCCTCCAGGAGATGGCCAACTACGTTGTACGGGAGGTGACGATGCATAGGATTTCAACTTTGGTGTTACATGTCCACTATTGGAAGGTTGTTGAAAGTGTTCTGCTTCTCCATCCTTCCTAGCTAAGGCTGCCTTCAGCATAGCAATCTGACAAGGCAAATATGACCAAATAAAAACTCAACACAAAAATTTCACAATTTAAAGATGTAAAGAGTTCCAATCATATTCTACTGTATTTTCACTTGGTAACATTTTTACATTGCATTTTAAAATAGTCAAATAAGATTAGAAATGTCAAGTATAGTGTAGTTATTAAACTACTAGAGAACAAAAAACAATGTAAGAACCTGTTCTTTAAGCTCTTTCACTTCTGTGTTATCTTTATTCACCCGCGCGGTTCCAAGTTCAACAGTGGAGACTCGTTCGGCGAACTTGAGTGTACTAAGTGTTTCTCCGAGAGCATCAGGTTCCGGACTAATATGAACAAACATGAGAGTCTTGGCCTGCCCTCCTAATATATATTAAAGAAAGAAGTTCCTTAATAACTAACAAAAGATACAAATTCTCATGTAGTCAAAGAAGTATTGATATGAAAATCATACCAAGTGCATCCTGAAGTAGCTGAGTAAGTTTACTATTCCTATATGGAACATGTGCATTCTTGTGAGCAAGGGAAGCAATTACATCTCCTAAAGCGGAAAGTGACTTATTGATATGTTGAGCCTCCTTAAGTCTATCTCCTGTGGCCTCGGTTTTATCAGCCCTTTCACTTCCTGCAAGGTCAACAAGATGCATACAACCTCGAATAATGCTTCCTGATACCAAGTTCTTTCCATGAACATGAACTGTCAAACAGCTGCAATTATATACCAACCATTATAAGGGTCATGTGTGTTGGCCAAGGGAAACTAGTACTTACAAACCTAACAATGTCATTGCTATTACCTGTGAGAACGACTGCTACGGTCGTTCATGGCAGTAGAACCAACAGCACGATTTTTATGTCCCAAGTTCATCAAAGTTATGACATCGGAAGTGGTTGAAACTGGAACAAGGCTTGCATCTGGCACGTTGATGCCATTATTGGAACTGTTGCGAATTTCTAATGTGTGTATGTGTTAAGGATTACATCAAGGAGAAAAATGAATCAATAATTGAGCATGGAATCCACATATATAGTCTTAATATTAATATATATTATAGTATAGATAGATAGATCAAAGAAGGATATCTTTTGTTAGAACCCTCTGGAGCTAGTAGGTCTCTAACTTGCTCATTGTAAATCTCAAGCATCTGAACAGAGATTTCATAGGTAATGGTGTCTTTCCTCTGATCTGAGAGAAAGAAAAGATCTCTCAATGCGCGGTAGTTAACACCTATGGTTTCCTCATCAAGATTATCTGGTCCTGCCTGCATCAATGCATATCACGTATCAATGGAGTTATTTTCGTTTTCACAACCCAAGAGAATCAACAAGGTGTTGATTACATAATTAATCTAGGGTTAAATATGTTTTTCCTCTGTACAAATATACCAATTTTTCGTTTTTAGACCCTGTAACGACTTCCTTCAAATTTTCGTTCCCCGCATATTTTTTCTTACCAATTTTAGTCCTCGCTTTTTAACTATAATGACATTTGTCTAACGAAAGTCCACGTGGCAAGTTCCACGTGACTCTTTTTTTGGTGTGACATTGTTGAGACCTTCAAATATCAAACACTGATAAAGTCTGAACCTCTTACCATAGTGTATGTTTTTCCTGATCCTGTCTGGCCATATGCAAATATGCAAACATTGTAACCATCAAGAACAGAACGAATCAAAGGCTGCGTATCAGAGAAAACTTCCCCTGCAAGAATACCACAAACAACAGTGACGATGAAAACATACCTATTAGCAAAACAATTTTAGTGAAAATGTATATAATATGACCAACCTTGTGTTGAAGAAGAACCAAACACTTTATTGAAGTTAAATATCTTCTTTCCCTCTTTACCAAGTTTGGAATTGGGAGGTATCATGAGTGACATACTTCCTTCCTCCACGCTGCTGACAACGCTATTTTGACTCGGTTGGCCACCCAAGAACGGTCGAACTCGACAGTACACCCTAATATTTCCTGCCAACATGCAAAAAGTTTGTCCAATCATTCTCATTCAAAACATAGACAACTTAAGAGCATAAGTATACCTAGACGACTGAGTCTTCAACATGAGAGTTTACCTTTCAGATCTTGCACTTGATTGTATAACTTGCGGTTTTCTTCAAGAACTTTATGATATCCAGAAGCAGCAGCAGCTAGACTATACAAGTGCTTATTTAGATTGATCATATCCTTCTGGTATTCCTTTTGCAGAAACTGCATTCCCGATTTCGTTTGATGCACAATGTTTTTCACTTCCTAAAGAATATTAATATTGAACTTGTCACTTTAGCAGATCAATTCACTTTTCAAATATTGAGTTCCATATATAGTATCACAAGTTACCTGGATACTTCTATGCTGTTCTTGGACTAAACTTTGTTGCTTCAAATTCAGGCTGCTTGATTCTTCAGCATCACTGTTGTATTTCTCATCATAGCATTCCTCTTGTTTGTCTTCCAATTGTTCAACATCTTCATTTTCTTCCATCTTTATAATTTTTCAGACAAAAATAAAGGTTAAGCAGTGAGATTGTGATAATGACCAATCTAAACATTTTCATCTGCACTTGAAAGTTAAATATTTTCTGGAATGTGAATTTTACCTCTTCGTCAACAGAATCAACTTTTGAAATTGATTGGTCTGTTTCAGATAATGCCTTATCTTCTTGAGTTGTTTTGAACTGAAATTATTAAAATTTTATCATAAGATTCAGAAAGCTATAAGATTCAACATAACTGAGAGAGAGAGAGAGAGAGAGATGCATGCCGTTTCTTGTTGAATTTGTGTGCGACGTTCAAACTCTTCCATGACTTTGTTAAGAAGAGACTCCACTGCCTGATGCAGCAAAAGATGTTATATACATATAGGAGATACAAGACCAAAGAAATATGAAAAGCCTAAAAATAAGTACAAAGCCACCAACAACATTAGTTTTCAAATGCTTTATGTTACTTTGTTACATACACAATAGCTAGATGTGGCTATGTTACTTGGAGAGCAAGGAAAAATTCACTCAAGAGAATTTACAAAATGATTAGTGGTTTCGTCTGAATCGATTAAAGAAGAAAAAGGCCTTACAATGGGAATTTCCTCCGGCTTCTTATCAGACAAATATTGGCGAACTAGCGAGTTTAAGGAAGAAAATGAACCCTGCACATACAAATTCATGAAGCTTAGACAGATTATTTTTACCATTTTGACGAAAAAATATTTATAAACAATAAAGTTCTCTCTAACCCCTTCATGTCGATCTGGATCACTCGTGTATCCATCTTTGTCACCTAATGTCATACTCCATAGAGACTTCATGAATGGTTCTGAGTTTTTCCTCAAAATTGGTTTCCCAGATGTAGGTGGTTTTTGACCATATTTCAATGACCCTGACCCACTTCTTCCTACAAGTTTCCCTTCTGCGTAGGATTTCAGTGCCAAAACACAGTTCACTACCCTTGAAGATTTTCCTCCCTATATACACAGCAAGTGGAAAAAAGATAAATGCTAAAACAAAATGACAATTGTTCATAATAAATTAATAATAATATGCGGTTAAATTTGACATAATGTCAGCAAAATCACAAGCAATCATACAGGTGACTTTAGAAGTAATAATGATTAAAGTCAAACGTTTTTTATGATCTGACTATTATGATTGTGTAAAAAAAATTAACACCGACAGTGTATATTGATTTTAATCAACTGAGTCCATCCCATGAAATAAAAGTACTAATAAGCAAAATATTTCAAGTTTGGTTAGAATAAGAACCTGTTCCAAATCAGAAGCTTCAAAGGTAGGAAGTCCCATTTCTTCAACAGCTACAAGAAAGTTCCTTACATTTTCAAAGTATTGAAAAGCAGATAATGCTGCTCCATCAGGAATAATAACAGAATCACAAGGGCCTTCAACCACCTAAAGATACATACAAATTCAGTTATTGTCAGATCATATATATGTAGAATCATATTTTTGTGAATGAGAAACAATATACCTTGAGCACTGCTCCAGGTTGAATTTTGTTGAGAGCATTGCAAAGGATAATTCCACTACGTAAACCAATTCTAAAATCTTCTTCAGAAGGTTCAGCTGGCAAGTCTTTCCCTCCAACTACTCCAACCGTTTTTCGCAACCAACCAGCTGCTTCATACCTTCGCAGAGCTGCAATAAGAGACAAATTCTATCTCAGTTATGTTAAGATCTTCTAAGGCCGCTGCATGGTGCGAACCATTTGATTTTGGATCTTTTTGGATTGGCTTATTTGAACTTACCAACTGGTATAATTACTTGTGAGATAGCTTATGAAAATATTATGGCTCATATGAAAAGATTTTGACTTTATTTTATTATTTGTTATAGAAATGGCTTTTACATAAGCACTTATATGATATAAACATTTACTATGCAATAAAAGAATAAATATAATTAAGCTGTTTATTCAAACAAAGCCTTAGAGAAAGCCAAATAGAACATAAATATCCACAAACAAAATAAGTGTCATTTATTGATTACAACCGGACAACCATAAAAAAAAAAAAAAAAAAACATGATCATTGAGTTTCACAAAAACTTGAATTCATGACATAATGAACATAAATATGATGAAAATAAAAATAAAAGAAGAAGAGAAAGGGGATATGTACAAGCTTCTTCTGCTTTTCTGGAAGCAAATTTGAAATCGCTAGAGCGGACAGCTTGTTGTTGAAGAACATCTTCAACGACAGAAACAACAGAGAATGATGAAACTTGATCGGTTGACATGATTAATTAGGCCTTAAGAATGAACAAAAGGACCCAAAAACCAATTCAAATTCTATATTCTATATTATAATAATATATTACAAAATGGCTGGCATAGAATTCTTAGCTATAACAATGAAAAAAAGATGTATAGCTGAATTCTGAAAGAAAAAGAGAAAATGATATATAGAGAGAGGAGAATGAAGGAAGAATAGCTTGAAGAAGAAGAAGAAGAAGAATGAAGAAGAAAGAGAAAGAGAAAGAAAGGCTTTGAAAAATGTTATGGTTCTTTTCTTTCCCTCGCTTTCCTTTGGTTCTATGTCGTGTTCTATAATAATAATATTGGATTGGATTGGATTGGTGTTTCACCCGAACCTGCTTCCGACCCTCTCGCTATGTCATCACTTGAGAAATCATGGTTTATATTTAGTTTAATCAATATTTTTTATTACAAAACTTTTGCAGATACAACCAATTATTATGTCAATTTTTTTATAAAAATAAAATAAAATACTTTTATTATATTATTGTTAGTTCTTAATAATTTTCCAAAAAATATGATATGACTTGATACTTTTTTTTTCTTTTTTGAGGGAATGTGACTCGATACATTTGTAAAATTATTTATATTGACAATGAATATTGATTAAAGATTTCATTTACATATGCCAATGTAAAACTATTATACATAAATTAAATTAATCATAAATTCTCTAGAGTCCCTTGATCATTTGATCTAAGGTTCTATCAATAACACGTGCATATGAAATAATATTTGGTAGGAGAAATCAATCCCCCGTTATTTGAAGTGATTAGTTTTTGAAGTTGCATGCAAATGATATGCTCAGTTTAAAAAATAAAAAAATCTACCACAAATATATAGACATGATGTAATTTGATAGAATTTAAAATAAAAATAAAAAAGTTACACCATTAGAGCATATAAATAAATCTCATTAATATTTTTGTCTGACTCAATTAATCTCATTAATTAAACTATTTTTTAAATACATTGAATAATTTTGTCAAATGCTCCATAAATGATATTTTCCTTGAAATAATTAATAATTAATGCTATTTTCTTTTTGAAAGAAAAACCAACGACTATTTATTTTTATTTTTTAAATAACCGACGACTATTTATAGAAATAACAATTTTCATTTTTTTCTATTTTCAGATATAATTTACTGCTGAAAACAAATATACTACTTGTATTTTTCTATGATAAAAACAGATATTAGTTCTCATCAACAACAAATATAATTTTAACTTTTAATTATGGATTCTTGTTTTCCTTCTAATGTCACCTACGTATAAGAGGTTTGTTATAATAACTTACTCAGTTTTTTTTTTTTTTGAGGTATTAGGACTCAATATAAAACTTGAAGAAATATATGAGTCTGAAATTCTAACGTTGATAGGTTAAAACATAAAAGTAAATTTGATTGTAAATTCTAGTGAAGTTGTGGTTTTCTTGATTTTGTATGAAGGGTGTGTATTCTTGAGTATTTTTTTCATAAAAAGAAAATTATAAATAAGTTTGAATTCAATAATTAATGTATTTTTGGTCAAAATAACATATTTCGTAATTGGGTCTTGGAATTATTATTTCCCTTTTTCACTAGCTGTAAATAATTTATTTTTCTCTATAATATTTTTTAATTTATTTTATTAAGAAATCATAAAAAAATTTAATTATATATTTTAATGAAAGCTTAGATTTAATTAAAATATCTTCGATGTTAGTTTGGTTGTTAAAGTTTAACATTATAATTTCACAAGGGACAAAGTTAAAATTTGCTCGAGACTGTTAGACCATTCACAACAGAGCACCTTAAACTGAGTGCTTAAATTGATTTCATATGTTTACATCACTCATTTTACGGTAATACTTAATAAGCACCAATGTTCTCCAGCCCAGCACCTCAAATGAAATTATTAAATAGGTCCTACAAATAATTTTATATCATTACATTTCAACAAAGTTTATTTATTTTATTAAGATTTATTAAATGTGACCCATGAAAAAATGAAGAGAGAGGGGGTGCCTCCATAGCCACCCTTCTCCATAGTCACTCATATATTATACTCCACAATGGAGATGTCTATTTAATATGGTGCTAAATAGATGAAGCATATATGGTGTGGATGGTCTTATAAAATTAGTCATTAATATCAATTTAATTAATAATATATATGATTTCCTCTTTCTTAACTTTAAAAAATAAAAATAAAAAATTGAGAATTCCTCGAATTGACATGTTTTTCTTTAGTTTGTCGTCGTAAAACACAAAAAATCATCATTTCTTTAACTTACTTGAGATAATTACAAAAAGTTAGGCTGTAAATATTATGATTGAGCCTTCTCATTTGTTTTCTTTAATCTGTTTGCCATCACTAATTACTCTGCCAATTGAGCAAAAGCCAATTCCATCTTATCAGACAATTTTTTACTTTTTTTGAGATCACTTGTCACAGTATAGATTTCATGTAATACTACGATCTTGACTAACATGGTAAAATAGATTATCCTTGTATCTTAATTGAATAGGATATCAAAGTTAAATAAGTATTATATTTCAAGCATTAGACATCTTAATTTAATTAGTCCTTGTTGTGATTATTACAGGATGGATAATACATACTAACTACGTATACCACTAATTGGCAAACATTCCAGCTCCTTTTACATGTAAAGTCTTGGACATGTATCATCATTAGGCTTCAAAGAATTTGGACATAGTAAACAAAATCTAACATCAAAGTACCCCTCCAAATGCATGATTATAGTACCATAATATAAATTAAATGAACCTTTAAAGATTAAAATTTCTTCTGTTCACATGGATCGTTTCCATATTCCCCCACAATTTCCCTTAACAATGTATAAATAGTTAGAATAACATCTCTATAATCATTAAAGTTGGTTTCCCAACATAATCTAATTGTATGGATCATTCGTGAATGCTTATCATATTGACATGTCAAAATGAATCAAATATATATAGGGGTGGTGTATGTGGGTTCTTTCGGCACTCTCCACTTTCTGTGATTTTATTTTCTTATAATGTGCTTCAACATTTATATACTACTATAAAGTCCCCTAAGCTAGCCCACAACTTCTCTGTCGTGAAAAGGATGTAGAGCACAAGTGCTACTTTCTATTAACGTATGATTTTATTTTTGGTCACGATGCATGGACCTTTTGTTTTTCTATCCAGCTCTTAACGAATTAATTTCGAAGCTTCAAAAGCCTCTAATACCGAACATGTCATGCAGATCCCTTAGCTAAGGGGTTACTATCACTTAATATTTGGTGCATTATTTGTAAAGCATGAAACTTATAACAAGATGGGTATGAAATACGTAGCAGTCGTTAATTCGTCTTTGGGAAATATCAATTGAAAATTTCAATGTTGATTAAATAACTACTCATGCGGTGTTTTATTTGATCATTATGTGAGACACTCGAGAACTAGAGAAGATTATGTTGGTGTATTTTTACTTGATCATTTTTATGAATTATTTGGATTTGGATAGGAAGAGTTCACATAACGCTATCTCAATTTATAAAGAGAAAAGGTCGAATGGGGCCAACGTGAAGGGATAAGCACAACGTTGTACAGATGTTACCTTAGCCTAATTAAACTAAGGGTCATGCTCGAGAGAGACATAACTCATAAGAACATTTGCTAAGAAGTAAAAATAGAAATAAATGATAAATTTTAAGTATATAAAAAAAAAATCAATTTTGAAAATATTGAAGTGTTGAATGTATCATTGTCAAGATTTTTTTTTACTTCTTAACAAGTATCCTTATAACATTTGTTACCATTCCTCTTAAACTAATCAATAGTCATCAATGTGATTTTATATATTTACTTAAATTTAATTTATTTTTTACTAAATTACAGTTTTGATCCATGATCACGTACAATTTTGATCTCTCAAATTTTGAGTTAAATAAGTCTCTTTACTTTGCAAATCGGCCTAATATATGCTCTCATATAATAGTATTCATCTCCTTTCGTATAAACATGACTATTATTTTTAATAAAAGAGGACTTAAGTCCAAAGGAGAAACTATTGCATAAAAATCAAATGAGGAGTGCCAACTCCCATAATGACAGCAAGAATTTTTTTTCTAATATGACTTGATCAAATGTTCGCGATAACCAAATACACACTACTATCAATAATAGGTGTCATTAAAAAAATTGAAAAATTCAATAAATAAAATATTAATAATAAAATAAATAACTATTACAACAAGGGGCTTGAACAAATACAGTAGCACTTACCCAATGCTCAAACAAAATAAGGGGATTGACTATCACGAACTAAAACCGTAAACAAAGTTAACATTTTTAGCCTGTTGCCACCGAAACGAATGTGCTTTACTTTACCTAACAATTGAACTATGAAATTTCTTTATTGTTTCATGTGTTCCATAAATAATGTATTCTTGTTACATCTTATACTATACAATATGTTAAATAGATATTATTTGTATATTTTTTTTTTTAAAAAAAAAGATATTACTTATATACACTTCAAAAAATAATAATATGTATGTGTGTGTGTACACACACAACAATTACCACCAAGTAGTTTCTTTTTTCTTCACACAAAAGGCATGTTTCCCTCCAATGTTCATGGTGCAAATGATGTTTTAAAAGCATGGCTCGGATCCTAGGCTACAGCTTCGGGTGAAAGCCTCTATAAAAAAAAGGTCTGAAGAATATGCACTGCCGGCGTGAATAGCTCTTTTAAGCCGGCCAAATTCTCTATCCCAGCAGCTCAAGACTGGTGCCACTACCCACTTTTATTAATAGTTCGGTATATCACCTTTTTTGTTACAATACTCTTTGGACTTCACAAAACAGATGGCTATCATAGGTTAAGTATAGCTTTTAAATAATTTATTTACAATTTTATAATAGATTAATCACTTTGAAACTTACATGATTAAGAGTGTAGTTTATACAAAACTAGACCGCCGACCCGTGCGATGTACAGGCCCTTTCGACTAAAAGTACCGACATAATTATATAAAGATAATAAAAGATTTACTTTAATTCCCTCAA
>Ga0315913_1007972_pt1 | contig 12608 bp, 6 predicted proteins | sample MpolsnodulesMG_FD_207736 | JGI IMG/M metagenome (GOLD analysis project Ga0315913, IMG submission 207736) | Medicago polymorpha root nodule microbial communities from Los Angeles, California, United States - small nodules | ecosystem: Host-associated > Plants > Roots > Nodule | place: USA... | reverse complement strand
CACAAGAAAGAGACTTCTATGCTCAAGGACAACTCCAAGAGACTTCCTTTGCTCAATCACAACTGAAAGAGACTTCTCTTAACAATTACAAATAATTGAATAAGGTTTTGAATACTTGATATACTATTAGAGGTATTCACAAAACAATACAAACAGAACAGACTGTTTTTCTAGACACTTGAGAATTCTAAGGTATGAACTATTGTAAGAATTCTCTAAGTTGTTGATGTGTTTAAGTTTGCGACGTTTTGCTCAGAGAGTATTGGCCTTTTCTTGGTATAGTGTTATGTGTGTTCTTCACGTCTTTATCCCTATTTAAAGAGGATTTGAGAGACGTTAAGAACTAGCTGGTACATCAACTTGTCTTGCTTGAAGCTTTGATTCTTCACTATTGATCTTTTGCCTAATTTGATAATTGTCTTATGAAGAACTAATTTCAAATCCATTCCATTTGAAACGGAACAACGTCTGCAACAATATTATTGTTATTCTTGCCTTGATGTATAGACAAGTTGCAGAGATGGTGGTTGTAGAGGCATGCACAGAGTTAGTGGTTGTACACTTCGTACACTGTACTTTGTCAACTCTGGTGAAGTGGCTTCTGATGAGATGCTTCTGATAACCTTGCTTCTGATGATCTTGCTTCTGATGACTTTGCTTCTGATGACGTGTCTTCAGGAGCGCTTTCTTCAGACGCTTTGCTTCAGACGCATTTCTTTCAGACGCTTTAAGCTTCAATAAAAATTCCTTTGCTCTTTAACTTGTTCAATCAGAACCTTTATGAATAGTGCTTTGATTAAGATCCTGTAGACTTGAACAAATATTTAGCATATCCAATTGATAATTTTAATACCTTGTTATCATCAAAACTTAAGAGGTGATTTTGCGAAACACCCTTTGTTCCAACAGGTTCTTGGTAAACAAACGTCGGTTTCCGAAAACGGTTAACTTGAGAGATCAACTAAAACGTATGGCAGTTGGGACCGAACACGCGTCGAATCCGAGAAGCAAATTGCTAAGAAAATAAAGGATAAATTGCAAGGAATATAACGGAAAAAGCTAAATTGAATAAATGAATGTAAAATGGTACACAGATTCATACATTTGCAACTTGTTTACTCGTTTCTCCTATAGTGCGGATAGTTTGAGTGTGTAAGTCTTATGTGTATGCGACTTGTGACCCGTTTTTCCTATAAAAACTCTTATTTATACTAAGTAACTGCCTATAGTGAAACCGTCGGACATAACCGCCAAAAAACTACCACAGACATCTATTGAATTTCAAATGATATCTCTTCGACAGTAACTATTTTTGGCTCGTCTATCTGGTACCAACTTCTCTTCGATGTCTTGCTTGCTCGTCGAAGCTTCTCCATCGACCGACGAAATCTCTCTAAGTCCATAAACCTGATTCAGCTTGTGAGTCAAATTCGATTAGATTTCTTCAAAACCCGAGTCAAACTTAGTTGACTACATTTATTGTAGTCTGTCAAAAATACATGCTAACACCTATTTACAATATTATATTAGCTTATATTTTTTTTTGAAGGATATATTAGCTTATATATGTCATGCATATAATGAATTTTATATAATTTTAATTTTAGGTAAACTTGTACGAGTTCTCGAGTCGAGTTTACCTAGACAAATATAATAATATATTTGTATGAATCCCCTTGTGATATGGTCAGTGACAGATTTAGAAATTTTGAATTTTGGGGACAAGATTTTATACGATACATAAATAGTTATTAAAAAAATTTAGCAATGCAAAAGTGATGAAATAATAATATTATTATCAGATGTAAATACTTGACATTATAAACACTATATTGTTATATATTAGAAAAATAAAAGACTCATTAACATCTTCAAATTAAAATTGTTATTTACGTGTCTTTATATTTAAAAAATATGGTCAAAATTATTTAAAATTTCATCTCAAATGTATTTACACATTATATTTTATAAAATTCATGAAAGAAACTCCTTTTATAATATAAATTTTCATTTAACAATGACAATATATTATTTTAAAAGGGGGCGATAAATAAAATATTATCCCCGTGAGCTTAGATCACTTGGTAAGGGATAATGCATATTATATGCTAGGGCTGGGGTATATTATATGCTAGGACTTGTCTGAATTTGGTTGTATTATTTCTTCTTGTCGTTCTCTGTTTTGCAATTTATATTCTAACTCTAGGGTGGAGTTTGTTAGGCGACAAGCCAACGCGGTTGCTCATGCTCTTGCACGAGAAGCCACGTCTTTAGCTAGTCCCGCAATTTATTTCGATATACCCACTTGTATTGAAACTATTCTTATTAATGAAATGCTCTAAGCACGTTTCCCTCAAAAAAAAAATGCTAGGGCTGGGATTCGAACCCCAGACACCCCATTTATTTACCTTTAAAGTGAATTTCTCTTGACCAAAAAAAAATATATATATATATATACACACACACACATACTAAACAAATATCACAGAAAAAGTAGTGGGGGAAATTGCCCCCCAATCTACTATAGGTACATTCGTCTGGGAATATGGTCTGTGTCCTCTTAACAAATGTCATGGGGTTAAATTTGTTCATCCCGTTTATTGGTCTTTTCTTGTTTTTTTTTTCCTTTTTTGTTTTCCCCTTTTGTTACCAAAAAAAAGGGTTACCTCTAAAAAAAATCTCTTAGGTTTAATTCGATTTAAGATTTCATTAGAACTAGCAAGATACAATCTCCTTCAAAAAAAAAAAACGAGCAATATACAACCTAAAACGTCACCTAAAAATAAAAACATAAACGTCAATTCGTCACGTACAAGCCAAAAGCAATCGTATTTCGTTTTCCAGAAAGCATAAACCTAAACGCAAATACATACGAGATAGTCATCCACTTTAGTGCTGTTTCTCCTTTTCTCGGCTGAAAGTCGCCATCAGGCATGTTTATTTTGCTGAGATTTATTTCTTTTGTTTTTAATATAGGTTTTTTTTTTTTTTTTGGTGGCTAATTGTTGCTTCAATTCGTAAAATTTGTTATCTTTTTTGATGTTGTTACATCTTGATTCCTTTGCTATGATTTACTTAGGTTTAGCGGTAACAATATTTCATTAGATAGACCAGTAGCCAATATTTCAAAGCCATAACCCACTTTGCATAGGTCTGGTCTCCGAATAGGTCTACCAAGATAAAAATAAAATAATGGTTAATACCTCAAATAGTCTCCGGAATTTGGTCGATGTTTGAAGACAAGATGGGTTGGGAAATATCTTATATCTTTATTATGAATAAGTCTGAGAAAAATAGGAAGAAACGGAAGGAAGAAAAAATGAAAGGAGTTGGGTTTTAGGGATTGCATGTTAATGGGGAAGAGAGTTTAATTTTATGGACAGAAGGTCTTTCTTGTTTGCACTTGAATAATTACCATGTTCCAGTTTTATGCAAATTTTATGCTAAATGTGTTCAAGTTTTCTTCCCCATGTGTTAGTGTTTTCAATGGGTTAGGTCTCGCCGTTGAAGCGAAATGATGATTTATTATGTACTTTTACTTGGATGTGTTTTTTTTTTTGTTTTTGGGTACAATGGACGGATTGTTTTATTTGTAATGGAATACTCCCTCCGTCCCAAATTATAAGCAAAAAAAACAAAAATCACACTTATTAAAAAAGATAAAGCATAAGAATTTGTAGCATAGTTTTCTGTGTTTTCTTTGAAATAAGTTTTATGGAAAGATGTAAAAACAATTTTTATCGGCTATTGGTTATGGAAAAAATGGAAGAGAGAAAATTAAATGTAATTTGCATTTAATTTCATGAGAATAATCAAAAGTTTTTATTGGAAAAGATGATTTTTTTTAAAAACAAGATTAAATAGAATAAAAGCTTGTATTTTTTGCTTATATTTTGGGACAAAGAAAATGAGTTTGTTTTGCTTATATTTCGGGACGAAGGGAGTACTCCAAAATGGTTGAATTGAAGTCCTTTGGTAACTGTGCATTCATTGCATGCTTGATATGTTTTGGGAACAATGGAGAATGTATTTATCCTTAAAGCTTTTGGGTTTATGTATTTATCCTTTGGTAAGCACTGATTTTAAGAAGTATTTGTGTAACTTTGTTAGATCAAAGTTCAACTGAAGATAAAGAAAACAGAGGTGTATCGAAGATGGAGCGACAAAAGAAAAGTGAAATCCATATAAAAGACGATGACACAAACAATCTCAGTGACCTGCCTGACCATCTGCTTTTGCATATAATTGAATTTATGAACACTAAACAATCTGTTCAGACTTGTGTCTTGTCTAAACGATGGAAGGACCTTTGGAAAAATCGGACTAATCTCAAGTTTCTTCACTCCTACCCAGACAAAAGTCCTACCTTCTGCAAATTTGTGTCCCATATTTTGTCTTGCCGTGACCCCTCTGTTCCCCTTCATAGCCTACATTTTGAGCATGTAGGTCACGTTAATCCCCCTAAAACTACTCTCCTGGAGGTCATGAAATATGCTGTGTCCCATAATGTGCAGCAACTCACGGTCAATGCCGAAGTAAAGTACATATGGGATCTTGAGTTATCCCCCTACATTTTTTCTTGTCAATCTTTGACATTTCTTAAGCTTGGCTTTTGGCAACGATATAACTCTAATGGAATAGTGTTTCCAAAATCTTTGAATTTGCCGTCATTGAAAATCTTGCATCTTTTGGATTTCACTTTCACTACGAGTGACAATGGCTGTGCTGAGCCCTTTTCAAAATGTGAAATGTTGAATACTTTGGTCATTATAAGTTGTCATTTACAAGATGATGCACAAGCCCTCTGCATATCCAATTCTGAAGTTTCTAGTTTGACTATAGGTATTGACGACCAGTATGTTAAAGAAGATCGCAATTACAAAGTTGTGTTTTGTACTCCAAAACTCACTTTTCTAACTATCAGTGGTCGTCCTAGTTTTGAAGCACCCTCTGCAAGCAATCTACCTTTTCTAGAAGAATTATATATTGATTACATCACTTATTATTATAAACCGTATGAAGGTCGTGTCATGATTAGTTGGTTGCAATTGCTTACTAATGTTAAGATTATGAAACTCTCTTTCGATGCCCTTGATCTGATACGATTGGTAAGTTATTTTTCATGTTCCTTATGAGAAGAATCCATCCTTATGCCAAAACTTTCCCAGTAAACAATCTTATGTTTCAGAATATTCATTAGAATGTATCCAATTCACTCTGTTCACTCTTATTATGCAGGCTCTCAATATGACTGGTTCAGTTGCAATTCAACCTCCGAGCTTTGTTAGATTGAAGTTATTGAAAGTGCAATTCAGTTCAGGTGCAATGGTATGCTATGAGAGAGTAACAAGAATGGTAAAGTACCTGCTTCAAAATTCTCCACCTGCCAGAGTTGATATCATTAAGCGGACGACAAAATTCTTTAGTTTTAGCGTTTCAACTTAAATGATATGATCTCTTCCAAGTACACTGAAATGTTTAATGGAGCCTGAAGGATTGTCATGAAGTTAATTGTCAACATCTGTTTTCTTTATTGTTGTTAGTGAAATTGAAAATTTAGCATGATAGAGAATTGCTTGTTTACCATTTTACCTTAGTTGATATCATAAAATGTCAAAAGTTATACGCAGATTTTATATGAATGATTCAGTTTTTTGCTTCATTTTATGTTTCATCTATTCTTGTCCCTCTTTTTTTTTCTTTTAGAATCAGCAAAATTTATTCCCGTCGAGTATATGCAAGGTGCACAAAAACTCGCGGTTGCAACAGAAAATAAACACGAAAGGCACCGGTAAACGGTAAACCGTAAACCTGAAATCCCAACACACACCCAGAGCCTCTCGGCCAACCCAAGAACATCCACCACAACAAAAACAAAACAACCCTGTGACTTAAAAACAAATAATGAGGCTACTATATACTAGGCTGCCAAACTCTCACTGTCAAAACAACTACAAGCAGAACCGCAATCTACTAAGGACAAGTAAGGGTAGGTGGTAAACTTGTAAGTTTCATAGGCTTAGGTGACTCTTTTAGATGACAATTTAGGAATACCTGCTTTGTTTATGTTTCAATTACCTATAAGAGAGTAAGTCTACACCTTAATAACTTTCCGGTCGCATACGGATCTCTATAGGATTGACGATCCTATACCTCGTATCGCATGTATGACCTTAAGGTGATCAACATGAGCAACTTGACATGTGGGGGGACCTTAAATGCCACGAACTAACCGCTTAAGCAGAACCTATTTCTCATAACCGATAACTATTTGTGTTAATTCAACAAGGAAATAGAGGGGATTTAAAAAATTCTAATCACCACATGCAATCAAAACCTTTTAATTTTCTGCAATCAAATTCTTGCGCAATCCTTGTGGAGACGAGCCTTGTGGGGATAGAGGGGTTAGAAAATTCTTGCGCAATCAAATTTTCCAACCACCCCCATTTTTTTTTTGTTTTTTGATTTACTATAGCTAGTTGCCTAGTTGAAATGACAATCCTTGTGGAGACAATTTTAATCACTACTTAAGATCATCAGGAAGCTAAACCACGTGTAGAAAGATCACCTTCAACTTGATCTGAACCAGAAATTCATGAACTCAACACCTTAATCCTTCAAATTTTCAATCGCATGAGAACCTTCGGCAATCCTCGTCAATATTCCTTCTTCCACATAGATTCCTTCTATTTCCCTCATAATTGATGAACAAGCAAAACCCCCTAACTTGTAGAGGAGTAAATAAATCTTCTTGTGTCCTTTGAAACCTTGAAAATTCAAACAATTACACAACCTACAATTGTCCTTTGAAACCTTGAAAAATTCAGCTTGAATTGATTCACAAAGAATTATAAAGGAAGCGTATTCTTATGTTTTTGAGAGAAGGAGAGTAGAGTGAAAATTAATGAATGAATTCAGCCATTAGAAATAATTAGGGGATGTTATATTTTTAGGTGGATGGTTTTAGAACAAAGGAAAACTGATTTTTAGTGGGAAAAAAAAACAGTATGAATTGATTCAAATAAAGTGTCAATCGATTCAGGGACTACAATGCGTTATGGGAATCGTTTGAAGATTGAATCGATTAGGATGAAGATTGAATCGATTCGATGAACTTTCTATGAAGAATGAGTCGATTCAAATTGTCTCCTACATGATTTGAATCGATTCTAAAGTGCCCCAAAACTCCCTTTTTGCACTGAATCGATTCAAGCTGTCCTTTGTGAGATTTTAATCAATTCACAAGTGTAAAGGTGCATAAAAATAGTTTAAAACACACGTTAAGACCCTACACTTTGTAAAATATGATTTCCACCTCAAAGTTGATTCATAACATACATGAGTTCTGCAAAAGGTTTATGCATGCAAAATATGTTTATGCAAGGTGAGAATAAGTCAAAAACTAATAAGTCAAAAACTATTCTAGAGAAGGAGACATCAGTCAAAACCTAAGATAAAGTATTAGAAACTACAATATCGCTCCAAGGTCTCTTTCTCTTTTTTGTTCTCATACCAAACAAGGTGGATTTCACTTCCTATGATTATTTATCACGTTTCCACTTGCTTAGAATCCTTGAAATTCTAACTGGTTACATGAAAAATAATGTGCTGTAATCCTTCCCTATGGAACTATTACTTCAGAGTTATTTTATTTTATTTTATCTTTTTTCATTTTATCTAAACACAATATTAGATATAGTTAACAAAAGAGTACGCACTACTATGCTATACATGCAGTAATATTAAAGACTATACACAGAAAAGTTGCGTACTTGGAATTTTTTCTTATTTATGAGCAGAGAAGGTCACAGTGCAAGGATGCACATAACAATTATTTGACATTCATAACTAGTATACTATGAAAGTAGCGATTTTCTATCAAAGTCCTCAACTATGTTTCTCAACAGAAAAGAAAAAAAAGGTATCAAAAGTAATCAGTTAGAAATGTTGGAAGGGCCATTCCATAGGGATTGCATAGTTCCATGATACATCGGCAATGGCCTCTCTTCTGATGATACCAAGTTAGGTAATCTGCTTATATTAGAAGAGCACAAGTAAGTGTTACTGTTGTTGTCAATGTCAAAAACCCCTGCAATCCCCTCTTGAGGGTATTTCAATTCAACTTCTTCGTCTTCATTAGATGAATTTAGATTTCTCTGCATTAGTTCTCTAAACATTGAGGATTTTAGTAGAAGTCCTAATGCTGTTGGTGAATCTGGTTTGCTGCAAGGACTTATAGGGGTCATCAAAGAGTTGAAAGACGGTTGCTTCTTCGTATTTTCAACTTGCAAAAGCTTTTTTGGATTTATTTTAGAGTTTGATGCATCCATGTTTCCTCTTGTTTGAATAAAATTTGTGGCTGCAAAGGTTTGAGGTTCAGTGTTTGATTTTTGTTCTTGAGAAGTTGTAGGATTAGGTCCTGGCCTTAACCATCTTATGTAGGTGCTCAAGTCAAAGTTTGTAACTGCATTTATGCCTCGGTATTCAATTGCTGCGATATCGTATGCGCGAGCCGCCTCTTCTTGTGTACCTTTATAGATATAGCCATTGATCACATCAGTTATATGAGAACCTTAATTTACTATAGTGAAAAAAGAAAAAAAAAATTGCATTTCAAGTGTTAGATTGAGATCAAACAACTCATTTTACGATTTGACCAAATGTGGTTTAAAATACAAACATCGAATAACGGTTATATGTTGACTATAGTGACTTCATGGTGTTTTGGTCGAATCAAATCCATATCCTATGTCTAGATATACTTCAAAAGAGACCATGAGACTAAGTTAACGGCGTGGAAAACTCACCGTAAGTCCCGAGGTAGAGGTACTTGTTGCCGAACACTCTTCCGATTCTTGCTTCCCATCTTCCATTGTGATGGTGCCTGAAGTAAGTTTTCATATTTACAACTTAGCATTGTGCAATTTTTTTTTGTTAGGACAACAGGCAGATTTCGATTGCACGAGATAGAAAATAATTTACCTTGCTACTCCTCTATATTTTGATACACCTCTAGAAAAGCCACTACTCCTCCTATAGTAAAAAATGAAAAGGATATATAACTTGAAAGGTATCAAAAAATTTAATGACTTATTTCTTGAAGAAAATGGATTTACCTTCTCAATGAAGCAAGATACTCTTCTTTAGTCATATTTATCATTATCTCAATTTCTTTCTCATAGTCAGGTACCTGCAAAAACATGACAGTTTGAGGTATGGGCAACAATTTCAAAATAAAAAACCAGTGAATAGAAAATACTAACAAAACAACTAATATATCAACATTTTACTATAAACAGGATTGTAAAATAAAACACTATAGTTGAAGTACTAGAGACTAACATACAGGAAAATTTGTAAACGTCGACGTTCCCCAGTATTTGAGTGCAGCCAAATCATAAGCTCTAGCAGCAGCTTCTTCATCGTTATAAGCACCTGATAAAAACCAAAAGTGAAACAAAAGGTCAATTTCTACTCAGTTAAATTAAGAGAAACTATTGTTGGAATGAAATAGTTGAAGTACTTACCCAGATATACTGCTCAATATCAACAAAGCAGCAAATCCACATTCACAAACAGAACCACATGCAATGAACAAGGTATTAGCAAATAAAACAACTCAATAAATGGAAAATATTAATAAACTAGTAGCAAAGATCACATGCAAGAGCATCAAATGACAAGAAATGTTAAGAGTCTCACGTTCAATATCATATGACATATGATAAGAAAATGTGTTCATAAGTTGGGGAAAGTCCTTAACTTATAAACCAGTTTTGTAAGGGTTAAGTTCGGCCAAACCAAATTCGAAGAGAAAATAGAGCAGTGAAATTTTATCACAGGTTATTAAGGGCCAATTTGGTGATAATTAAAATCTTTTTAAAACTCTTTTCTAGCCAATGAATGTGAAGTAAACAATGTATTAAAAATCTACCTTGCTTTCCTTTTTTCTTTTGAGTAGGATTCCATGTCCCTTTATCCCATAAATGAGCTTCATACCTTCCAGTCCACCTATGCCTGCATCACATGAATATCCATAATAAGCTTCAAATCAGAAAACAACCACCAACAACTTTTGAAGCACAAACACAGACGCAAACACTACCAGATATGACATTGATACTAACATTGGTATGTCGCCATTGATAATGATTTGAAAAATATAATTAACTGTAATCATAATAAGTGTTGGTGTCAGACAACGAACAACAAACCTTCTATCACAAGTGTCGGTGTTACAGAGCTAACAATGAAAGAAAAGAAAAAACAAAACAAAATGTTTATGAACATCATAAGTATCACATGCCTGCTAACACCCCTAAACCTCGAGCTTCTCTTCACAGTGGTTGCAGTGGATTGACCACTCAGTGGCTTCTCTATTTCTGATACATCGCCTTGTTGTTCATTGCCACCTAACACCGATGAATCTCTTCGTCGCCTTTTGACAGATTTAGTAGTTACAACAGAATCAGCATCCAGCAAGAGCAATCTATGACTTCTTGGACTTAGTTCAGATTTCACATTGGAAAGCTCCTCCATGATCAATACTCTTCTCTTTCTTCGCAGTTAAGTTAATAGACAAATACTTCAACTTACTGAAAACAATATTTGTAAATGGTTCAAGCTGTGACTTCACTTTTATAAGCTACAACAAGTTTGTTACATGCTTATGTTGTCTTTTTGCTGTTTTAACTTGTTTTGGGAATAAAGACAGAATTGTCGATAATAACAATACCATAAAACAAATGTAACTTTGCCAACATTACAAAAAACCAAGAATCTGCAGCAAAGAGCTTGTTATTATTTGAGCTATAAAACATAGTTAACTTATCCATTTTAATGTAAGACAATGTTTGTTTGAGAACTATCCAGAACTTTGCTTTGGTATAATCAAAGTCTACAAAAGTTTACTTTATTTGTAATTTGGTCACTTCCATATGCGTTATATAGAATTATTTAAGTTAGATCAACCATGACTATAGTGAGGATTTTACCATGTAACCCCTAAATGATTAATATCCTCTTGAAATAATTCTCTTTATCAATTCTAGCTTAATGACGGACACTTACATTAAAGTGGAAATATAAATTATTTCTTCATCTTTTTTTTTTACTCAATTATTTCTTCATCTTAAAGTGTAAACTTGAAATAATATCAATTATTAATAAATTTAAAATGGAAATATGGGTCGGGCACTTCCCGTGAACTTAACTTAGTTGAGAGAGACAATGCATAATATATGTAGGGGCTGAGGTTCGAACCTAGACACTCCACTTATTCAACTTAAGGATGAATTTCTAGTCACTAGACTACTTGACAAAAAAAAATATAGGTCGGGTTTCTTATCATTATTTTTTCATATCTCGGATGAAAAACATACTTGGTCAATGCATTTTATAAAGTGTGTCAAAATAACACCTCTCATTTATTATCAATTTTCTTAATTATGATTTAAGTAAATAGAACGATGTATAATTTGTTTACCATTTGCCCCTAATAAGGAATCAACAAAATGGGAAGTGATTCGGCTTCTCTATTAATGAAGTTGGCAATATTGAAAACTCACTTGGAAGTGATGGAAGGAAGGGTTTAACATTAAGAAAATGAGACAAAAGAGATTGTCATGTTATGAAGGATGAATCCAAATTGTTTATTTAGAATTTTTTGTCTTTGGGGATACCACATACAAGCTATTTTGGCGTCTGCGATATAAGTGTGAAACATAATGTGTCAATAACGAATTTTGTTAAAGTAAATGCCTCGAATATGTCGTCCATAAAGAGATGTTGCAAAATATCCAATTTGTGCCAACCAACTTGTATGTGGCAGAAAACAGAGTTTAATCCCTATGCGGAGCTTTATATAATTCCTATGGAATGGAATATGGAATAAAGTACATGGCCTAAAAAGGTATAATCAATAAGGTGAATTTGGGTATAGAAAATGTTTACTCTCTCTTATTCTAATAGTAATAACTTTTTCTTGGAAAACTACAATTATTTATTCAAAATTTTTTTATTTAATATTAAATTAATGTACAAATTCCAATGGAAAATTCTATTTTAAACTTTTGCACATGATAGAAAAGCTATTTCTAATTATATTGTCGATTATAAAATATTACATCTTGACATTACTTTCTTCATATATATATATGAAATGAAAAAAAAAATTATATATGAAATGAAAAAAAAAATTATATGAATTGGATCTTTACAAAAGAGAATGTTATTTGAACAATAATTTTTTTTGAACAAAATATAGGACAACCAAAGTATACAAAGAAATATATTGACACAAAAAATAGGTGGCGTCTAAGGTGAACCATCAAACAACTGGTTCACCGATGGACCACTTTTGTGCACCATTAGATTTATTGCAAAGATAATTAAAGGTTGAGATGACTTAGAAAAAAAGTGAGAACACATGTATATTTTCACACACAATACCTAGCCCCATCCACCTCCTTTCTCCCCTTCTCACAACCACAACCTCTCCTCTATTAAAAGGTCCATTAAAAGATATAGCATTACCCCTTAATTATCATTCAATATAGCAATGATTTGTTAATCAAATAAAAACCATCTTGTTTTTTTTTTCAATTGGG
>Ga0315913_1007971_pt1 | contig 12609 bp, 6 predicted proteins | sample MpolsnodulesMG_FD_207736 | JGI IMG/M metagenome (GOLD analysis project Ga0315913, IMG submission 207736) | Medicago polymorpha root nodule microbial communities from Los Angeles, California, United States - small nodules | ecosystem: Host-associated > Plants > Roots > Nodule | place: USA... | reverse complement strand
TGAAGCCACTTCAAACTTTGGCATGACAAGAGTTGCATTTAACAGCCGAGCAATTCCCACACCGTCACAGAACTGCAATCACAATAGACTTCATCTCAATATCAAGAAACAAGCAAAAGAGTATCGAACATCAACAAAGGATCTGGAGTTCAAATTCAGGAGTTTTCTTCAAACACTCACATCTCTTCGCATCTGATTGAGGCCTCCATAGCAATCCACTCTGATATATCCATTGGTTTCTAATGGTAGAGCTGCACCATTTCAAGAATAAAAAAAACGAAAGCAATGTCTGCAATGAAAGCCAATTAAGGTTGATTCAGAAAATAAAAAGCCAATCATCAACCCCAATCTCAGGTCTCAACCAACCAACTGACCCTAGCCACTGAAAATTGTTTAAGCAAAATTCAATTCCTGAATTGCTCTTTTAAGTTCCAATATCACTGTCGATGTAGCACCGATACTTCATATCAATAGTGCATCTAGAGCAGGTGTGCAGACTAATTAACTTCAATTGATAATCATTATCATACATATAAAATATACATATTATCTAATAACATTTTAATATATGTAATTAAATAAATTTCATACATACTTAATGATTGTCATTTATGTGATTTTATGTTTTAAAATCGTTTAATGACCAGCATATAGTCAATATTTTCGAACACATATCTCCCAATATAAGTCATAAGACTTGACAATTATCCATTCATCCATCCCTCATTTGATTACATAACCTACTTTTCACAATATTCATAACCTAAAACGCTCCTTGGGAATTTGATTCCCGAGATTGTCACAATCTTTAGCATTAACTTTAATGTGTTGTCCTTGAGAACATGATTCACACTCTATTCTTCGAATATTTTTCCATTATCTTTCACAATTAAAAAATAAGTGCAAAAGAGTAGCCTAAATTGCACAATATTACCAATCAAGACTCACTTAGAACATGTTGGGTGGATCTAATTCAACAATCAAGACTCACTTGATTTAACTGTAAGTGGATATACCTATTGCAACTTAGTATTGCCACAGTAAAGAAAATTAGTAGATGTTACAGCGATTATGACAAAAACACAATGCTGTGAGATACGGTTGCAAAGCACAAGAAGAAAGAAATGTGAGTGAAATTCATTTAGACTTGAGCAAACAACTGATATACTCATGAGACGAACTTCACATTTCAATCAAAATAAATAAAAAATAATTATTAAAATTGCAATATTCCACCAATAAATACCTAACTCCCTCTCAAAAGTTTGAGCTATTGGCTATTTTCAATACTCACTAATCTATTGAGCTTAATATAGTTTACCCTATATTGAAAACAGGGGAACAAAAAGACATGGAGAGCGTTACAGAGATGACTGACTAAAGTTGTTGAGGAAATAAAAGACCAAACTATCGCGAATTTGCAAGTCTCTGACAACAAGTCCACTGAAAGTGAACTTACAAGATGCTATAGTGAACAAATACACCCTTGAGTGGAAACCACTAATCTCAACCATGAGTGCAGCATAGGGAACCGCAATTGAGTGTACTGGTGCAGCTAGGGTCCAAGAGGGGAGTTGTGGCAGTGCAGGGTTATGTTTGGCTTCACAAATCTCAGGAGAGAAGATGAGAAATCCCTCATTTTGGCCTCTGTCACACGGGAACAGTAGCAAATGAGAGTGTTTATTTTGAGCATCGCTGCAAAAGTTTTAGGTCAGGGGGTTCAAATAACCATTCTATAGTTTAAAATATCAGGGTGTGCAGTGCAGGGGTAAATCCTCAGCTCTACGTGGGTCCACCCCTGCTTCATATCAAAGGAGTATCTGGTGTCCCACGCATATCAGTGTCCGACACCAACACATGTGCTTAGGTTCAATTACTTCTATTTTCTCAAATTATTGCTGGGGTAAATGTATCACTGTCGTGCACAGTAGCTTAAGTCAATTCTTCGCAGATCAATGTAAAGCTAAGCATATGCTCTCAATTCCAATCATTCAAACAAAAGTAGAGTGAGTAATTCCAAGTGATTTTCCAAAAGTTTAATCGCTACTAACAGTTACAGCTATTCTAAGTAAAAACCAAACTATAACTCATATCCACTAAATGAATCTAGTAATCACAAAAGTTCATAAAAACCAAATTTTTTGATCTCCAAAGCTGAAAAACAAAATTTTTTTAATATGATTTGACCTGAAGTGTTGATGCTACATGTAATCACTACAATCAATCTAGTCTTCACAAAATTTCTTTAAACAACAACAACCAAGCCTTATCCCACTAAATCGAGTCGGCTACATGGATCAAATTACACCCATAATATTCTATCATAAACCATATTTCGATCCAACTCGTTAATCTTCAGATCCTTCTTGATGGTTTCTCTTAGTTTTTCTACATCTTCCTCTTCCCCTAGTGATCTGAGTATCTTCCATCTAACCTCCTCTCTTACTACAGAATCTACAAGTTTTCTCTTTATATTCCTAAACCACCTAAGCCTATCTCATTAAAAAATAACCAAATTTTAACATTCAAAACTTAAAGTTAGTAGAACCAAATAAGATTTAATTATGCAAAATTTACCTGTTAAATGCCCTTGTAACCACCATTTGCAAGGTCTCCATTCCATGAGTCTCCGAACACTCCATATATCTACCTCCCCTCTACAAATTTCATAGAACAATAACAAAAAGAAAAAAAAAATTAACAAAAATTAAAAATAAAATCTATTGCATAAGATACTAAAATATTCAATATTGAAAATACCCAGATGCAAAGTTAGAATCTTTTTGCGATATTAAACCGAAAAAGAAATAGAGAAATTGAAATTGTGAAGAATACAGTGAGGATTCTTCGAAAGAAAAAAAATGTTATTGCATAAGATTCTGAAATTTCAAAATTGAAAATACCCAGATCCAAAGTTTGAAACTTTTTGGGAAATCAAAGCGAAAAGGAAAGAGAGGAAGTAAAATTGTGAAGCTTACAGTGAGGGCTGTTGAGAAATTGGATTTTGGGAGAAAGGGTTACGAGGTGATAGCAATGTCAAAACGACAAGGATTGTGAGTGAAACGACGAAGATGGTGAATAAAGGTTTTACAGAGAAAACGACCATTTGATTTCAGAGAAGTGTTGATGGAAATTTGATCTCTTTCTAAGATTGCGATGAAGATGGAAAAGAAATTGATGATGTATGAGTTGTATATACTTTGGTTTTATTTTATTTGAAAAATAAAATGCAACTCTTTTTCTTGTTTCTTTTTTGGATAAAAATTAATGCAACTCTTTTTCTAGCTAGATTCAATATTTATTTAGGATTTTATGATAAAAATTTAAGGTGGAGGATGATGTCTAAGTTCATGATAAAGTAATTTATGTTTACCTTCTAAATTTTGTAGTTGAGATTCGACTGGATACTTCAATAATCGGAGATGATCCATGTCCCTTTTAAAGAGATTTGCGGAGCTCAAGTCTAAAATTGTCACTCAAATTTTCCTTTGATTGAAGGTTTGGAATAAATTCTTTCATGGCGTAGACGGTTTGGTTAAGTGTGTGTTTGGTATCACGGTGACGATGTGAGAATCACAGTGATCCACTGTGATTTTACAGAAGCTACAAAGTGTAGCTTTTAAAAAATCACGATAGATCACCGTGATTCTGAGATACCCACCATGATATCAAAAACAAAAACAGGCTAAGAATCATACAAAGGAATAGTAAATATTAATATTATATCGATTTTGTCAAAAAAAATTAATATTATATCGATGATGAAGATTAAACATTGATCTCCTTATCACTCCACTTTTTAACTTCCCCAATGAGCCACTAAAGATCATGAACATATTACATCATTCTTTAAAGTTAGTACAATGTAATACTCTTACTACTAAATTGATGGTAAGCTTAAAATGCTCAAGTAAATATTGTTGTTCAATGTTGTTCAGGTAACAATGAATTTTAGATTAAGTAAACTCGTATAATATTATCATTGTATGTCGCACAATATCCCACACCTCTACGATCTCTCTCTTTTCATCCCCTCTCCGTCTTTCATGGGATCTGGATTCCCTGCAGTCAGGTAATTCTAATTTCACGCAGTCAAACAAATCTAGACCATTGAAAAAATAATATCAAATGGCTGGCATTTACAACAAAACTTTGAGATATGCACATTTTAATTGTTTTTCAAAGGTTGAGATCACTCGTGCAGTTAGGGAGTCTAATTATGTCTTTCTCCTCTAATCAGAAGTTTTAGTTCCATTTTCCATGAGAATTAAGAAATGATTTACCAATCACTGGCTTTCTACTTTGAGTTGTGATGCAAGTTATTGAACTTCTTAATTTCGTTAGGATTATTAGGCCTCACTTTAAAATCAAGAATGTTTATTCTTGATTCAAATAGTTTATGCTTTGTAACCTTGTTACTTAATGAAGTTTTGGGCGTGTGCACTGCACGACATTAATAACATGCAATTTTGTCTAGTAACATAACGCAAAATGACAATCCAAAACACCTTGAAGCCTCTAAGAGAGGAAAAAGATTGGAGGTAATTGTGGGTGGGAAGGAATGTGTGGAATCTAACATGGTAGACTACAATAATTATTCGAGCTTACTTGATCGAACTACCATAATCAAAATCAATTACTTAATCGTCCTAAATTCACCCTTAACACGATACATGAAAGACTATGAGATTAGAGTACTTTTTAAAAAAAAAAACCAAATAGAAAATATAATAAATAAAAACAAACAGATACAAAAAGTGGGGGACATTGGACCTGACCCAGGATTAACCGAAACGGAAATACAACGTGATAAAACTGTCCAAGTGGTACAACTCTAATCTATCCTAACAAAAATACACTAATCACTTGCGCTACCCAGCGAACCCGCGTACGGGCGCGAAACCAGGTAACAAAAAAAAATGTGAAAAGTGGACATCTGCAACGAACAGTTAGAGTTTTAAACTAGCCAAATGGATTGGCCGTCAACACGAAACCAATTCAAGTGCCAACAACCCCCTGAATCAACAGCAGACATATAATGCTCTTTTGAACAAACAATACGTAAAAACTCAGATCGAAGGATGAGTTCAATACGTCAGAAACCAGACCTTTTCGGGTTAATCACACCAGACCCTTTCGGGTTAAACGAACCAGACCCTTTCGGGTTTTATGAAACACAACCACCGGCATGAACAACCAAAACCACCACGATTCATATGACGACGAACGACCTGGGAGAGCGTCGAAGGAGGATTAATCGTGGAGGAAAGAGATGTCACTACACCTACAGTTGTTGGAATCCGAACAACCATGACTGAGCACCAGAACAAACGATACTGCACACATCACCTAAAAAAGCAAATCACAAAGGAAAAAGTAGCAGAAAAGCAAATCAGAAAACACAAATTCCCGCTATAGGCTACGTCGCAACCTCCTCTGCCTTCTCTACCAAAACCAAAACGAACCCACCACAGTCAACAGGAACCACAACTAACGACGATGGATCCAAGGGTCGGCCACGGAAAGAAACAAGCAAAAGGCGGCGAAGCTACGAAACACAAACTGAAAACAAGATGGTGATGCCGCCATGAAGGCCAGACACACCATCGCTTGCGTGGATCTACATCGCAGAAGAAAAAAATTTGGATTGGCAAGGGAGAAAGGAGGTCGGAGATTAGAGTACTAAAGTTGACATGAAATGTAAAATTTGATGTGAGAAATAAATATATTATAATATAACATTAATTTAGTCAAATGTCACATTCATTTAAGGTGCCAAACTATACCCTTTAATGCAAGAAGGTACAAAGGAAATATTTTATCCGAGGAACTTGCTCATAGTACATATAGAGCAAAACATTGAGACAATTAAGGAACTTGTGTGGTCAAAATATGTACTTTCACACAGTTTGCTCAGTTCAAATACATTAACTTTCAAAACACCAGAAGTGTTTCAGTAGCAAGTGCAGGTAAAGAAAATAGTACCCTCAAAAAAATTGGCAAACAAGGTTTCAGGACAAAGACAAATATGCACATCAAAATCAAAACTACAAAATTGCAGTGTTTGATTTTCAGGTTTCCTCGTCCTCTCGTTTTTCATTTTTCTTTCTGTTGTCTACCCCGGGATTGTGAATGAATATTATGGGCTAGGCCAAAACTTGTTTAAAACATAGTGATGAAATATGAGAATCGTTCCTCCTTTCTAAAACGTGTTAAACAACAATAAAAACAAGACATATAAAAACATCTATTTATAAGGAAAAGAAATGAAGGAATAAGGTAGCTCAACATTGCATGTCAGGCTATAACAAATTCTATGCTTGTCTGCTATCTACTAACAATAACAACAATCAAACAATTCATTCAAGATGACAAAACCAAAGACATGTGAGATATTGATGAACTTCACGCAGTGTGCTCTTCAATATCTCCATTCTCGCCACTTTCAGCAGCTGCTGCGGCAGCAGCCATCAACTCGTCGAAGTTTGCAGTCTTCCCGAGTAGTATTTCAATCTGAAAACACAATTTATCACAACAAATGAGGCTTACCAAAGAAAGTCATAAAGCAGGATCCAAAGCCATAGGCATGAAGGTGTAAAACAAAAATATATTGCCATATTGCCACCCTTACCTTGGCCTTTTGGACTGGTCTGCCTCTAGAATCATCTTTTATATCAACTGTCGATGTCATGATTTCTGCATAAAGATTAGGCAAATCAGATTTAATTGTTCAATTATTTGAATTCCAGAAAGAGAAAGGAGAAAGGAAAAAAATTATGCTAAAGAAGAAGACATAGTATCTTACTCTTTTCAACAGCAAGCCCGTTGTTTTTCAAAATTTCAGCAACAGTAACCACTGTAGCAATAGCTGTAGCAGCAATGTAAAAATGGAAATCAGAAATAGGAAATACCTAACCAATAAAAGATTCAATATATAAATCAGGAAGATACCAAGGCCTAGTTTAAATTAGTCTCCAACTTATGGGAGCTTCTTAAGTGAAATATGTACCCGGCTAATAACCAATGGAAAAACACTTAATAAGTTTACAGGTACCTAGGATCTATTATTTAAAGGACTCACAATCATCAACATAAAATATTATTTCAACCATTTTTACAAGTATTTGTTGAAAAGTTCATCCAAACAGCCTCGGTCATTTATAATTCTGGATGCTGTTCTACTATTTTACAATCTTAGGTAATAAATATATTATCTTAAATCCTAGATCAAAACAAAAAATAGGAATTTAAAATCAAAGGAGCTTTTGGAAGCAGAACTTCAAGGTAGTCAATGTTGTTCTACTATTCAACCCTCAACGAAATGAAGATAGGTTCAAGTTCCACAAGCAGCTAACACAATTCATTCTCGTATCTCTATTGTCTAAGTTTATGTTGTGCTCACTAGCCCAAAGATGCTATGTGTGTCACAGCGTCAGAAAACTTATGTCAGTTTCAGCTTACTTAGGGTTATAGGGGGAGAATTGGCAAACGTTGACAATAAGCGCATAAACAAAGTATTTGAGGTTTATATGATTTCAAGTTAATAAAGAAAGAAATGAGTAATACATCAAACAAATCAATTATGTCGTGACTCGCAATTCAGAGTCAAATTTTAATATTCCCATTTTCTCAGATCTCATTATGTTCTCGTTTTCCAAACAAACAAAAACAGCGTACAGCCAACATATTACTTTGAAGTCTTATCCAAATTTTCCGTACATAATCAAACAACAAATCCCTTAAATTTTAAGTCCTATTCAAATACTTTTATCCTCAAATATCAATATCAATTTCTCTACATATAGCACAATTAGCGCTAGTATAATAAAAAATCCTTTTTCAGAAACAACATAGACCCTGACAAACTAAAGCATACCTCTGATCACAAAGAGTCACAAAAGTAACCAAACTAACCTAAACAACTATTCAATTTGTGAAGCAGTGTTGTCAAATAGAAACTATAGTGTAGCGGAATTTGAACAAATCGCTATTATTTCATGATACGCTATTTAGTACAAAACATTGTCAAATAGCAGCTATAAAGGAACTATAGCATTGTAGCATAGAGAAATTTGAACAACTCGCTATTTTAGGCGATTGACAACATTTTGTACCAAATAATGTATCATTAAACAGCTATTCAACCTCATAAAGCCTTAAAGGTTAAAAAATATAGAGTCTATATACAAGATAATCATATGTATGTAGATTATTAGGTAGTTTATGTAACATTGTGTTAGCGTTAAACACCAACAAATTTTGCACCCAAAGGTAACATCTACAAATATTGCAGTTTTTTGTGTTCAACATTCTTTAGTTTATCACAATTCTTAATATCACATAGTTGAAGTGATAAATGCAATAAATACATGAAAATTCAAACCAATTAAAAAGAATAACAAAATCAAATTAAAAGAAAAAAGCCAATCATTAATTAAAGAGATTTAGTTTAAAGATTTAATACCCATTCCTAGTGCTGAAAGCTCAACCTCATTATGCTGTTGCATATACCTCTGCAATAACAAAAAACAAAAAAAAACAAAAATTAATCAAAACCCAACAAAATAAAAAACAACCAAGAACTGAAAAAACTCAAAAGATTCGAAATTTAATATGAAATGAAAAATTAACAAAAAATCGTTTATTAGATTACCTTAGCAAGATTAACGTAAAAGAAGAGGGGTTTTTTGGTGTTGGAGACTTGAATACGATTCTTCTTGATAGAATCGGTGATGTTGATGTTGTTAACTCCTTCTGTGATTGCTTCCATTGATGTGTTGTGTGTGTGTGTGTGAGAGAGAGAGAGAAAGATAGCGGAGAGAAGTGAGAAACAGAAACCCTAATCAAATCTATGTTCCCCAAATCTTTGTTTGTTTTTGTTGATTTGTAATGTGTTTGTTGTTGAAAAGATGTTGTGAGAATTGGGCCTTGCCCATGGGTTTTTTTGGGTTGTGTTTTGGCCCATTAGCTAGGGATAATTGTTTTTCACACTTCACTCAATGCTAATAAAGACCATAAAATGACAAATTTAACCTCAAATTTCATCGACAATTAACTGACGATGAAGTTACATTGGTAATTTCATGGTATTTCATAGCAACCTTTGATGTGGAAACATCAATTTTCTTAGTTAGGGGAACAATGTGACAATAAATATTGATGAGGTGGGAATAATGTTGAAATTAAAAATTGTTTCATGACTTTTGACTTCAAAAATTAACATGCATATTATACAGTATAAAATATGATCTTGTTTTATAGAATAAAGTATTTATAATGGTTTACTTCAAGTGGTTAATAAACTCTAATTAGAAACGAATCATTCAGGAGAATTAGAGTTAAAATCATTTGTTAGGTTTTGCTTACCTTCAATTATTTTGGGTGTTTTCATTGAGAACCAGAGAGTTAAGGTAAAAAAAAAGTGACATTTGACATAATTTTTGAAATTAAATTATTTTGGTAATTGACCCTTTAAGGAGAAAAAAAAACTCAAGTAATATGGAGTTTGATTAAGATGTAAATTAAATTACGAGTAGTTTTTAAGCCTAAGTTGCGATCATTCTTATCTATGCATCGTTTCAGTTTTACAAATATTTATGTCATGAGCTATTGATACTACTATGTTAATTCCCAATCCATTTTGCTCAACAAAAACAAAATCCCAATACATTTTTCATTCAATTAAAAAACCTTAACAACACCTACCTTCTAATTCACTCCCTAAAAAAACACCTTCTAATTCACTGCTTGTCAAGTGTGCACTCCAGCACAATTTTTTTGGGCTATTCATAAATATATTATAAACGTGGATTCAAAAACAGTCCATTAAAACTTTCAACTCAAATTTCCATCAAACTTACATATGATGCATTAAAAATCATGATTCAGTGCATTTTTTTAATATTTTCATGATCCAATGCATACTGAATGAGTTTTATTTAGGCTTGTGTGTGACCAACCAAGTGTACATCTGATCATGAGATTACTTTGTCAAATCAACCTATAATATTTTGAAGGAAAATCAACCTATAATTATTTGTTCTCGTTTTGCTTTATCAATCTCTAACAACAACTTTGATAATTTAATGTTAAAAAATTTCTGGGCATGTACTGTTTCTAGCTAGATTCTTATGTTTTTTCTTGGTAATCCATACATGTATCGCTTTATGGATCTCTAAGAACAACTTTGATGATTTAATGTTAAAAAAAATTTGGGCATGAATTGTTTCTACTTTCTAGCAAGATTTCTTATGTTTTTTCTTGGTAATTCATACATATACTATGAAAGGAGCAACAAATTGGCTATGCTTTATGTGAAGATATGCTATGAGAGGGTGAACCCAGCATTTATTCATATTTCCTTGTACTATTGCACACGTCATTTACGCATGGACTAGTTTTAAACACAAAACTTGACACTAAATACAATTATATTATTCAAAATGGTTAATAAAATGTATGTTAAACAATAGCTTAATGTTTTGCATTTCTGTTGTTAATGAGTTACTTTAGCTATTTAATGAGATATATATTAAATAAGTAGTTAATAGCATAATTGTAAAAAATGGTTAAAAAAGTTTAAAATGACAACGAAAAAGTATTGTTCTTTTGGTGTTTTGTGGTCTGATAACATTATTTCTCCAGATTCTTTTGGTGACCTTCACTTGTTGTAACCTCGATTTTGTTTTATCTGAAACATTAATCATTCTTAGTTTTTTTATAAGTCAGATCTTGTAACATGAAAGCATAACAATCTGTACTGATACAAACATGTTAATGATACAAAACTATCAAAGCATTGACTGAAGTTACGATACAAAACAGGGAGTGCCACTTGAATTAAGAAACTAAACTTTCAAATCATATCATAAAGAACAGGAAGTGTCATTCATTCTTCTATGTTATTCATTTTGTTTGTCTAACTTCCTTCATCCGTCTTCTATGCCATTCTAACCGAAACTACATCATGTTGTTATTGATTACATGGTTATTGTTTCGTTACTTTATTATCCTCGTTGCTATCACTGCTTCATACATCTTTAATGTTTCGATGGCTGTTTGCATCGTTTGTAAACGATAGATAGTTTTTAATGGACTGATCAATCTGTATTCATGTCTTTCGTCGATCTATGAATCATAAAAACAATATTTTCGTTGTAAACCAGTGAATTAATTTTAAAATTCCTCTTTTATCTTTGCAGACCAGACACATTTTTAATTAAAATATCGTTCATCCTCTTCCCCCCTCTCATTTAAATCAAACATATATCTAATTAAAATATCCCCCCTCCTTCCATTAAAATTCTTCATCTCCTCTCGCCTCCGTTGAAACAAACGAACCCTAACTCTCGCTATGCACGAGGTGTGCCTATGCATCTGTCCCTGGTTGTTGACGATGAATATGATTTTGATAGAGGTGCTGCATTTTCTTCTTTTTTTGCAAATAATCTATGACTAGGAATTTACCTATTCAAAGTAATATCATTAAATTACTCTTAATCGATAGCTATTGAGTGAGAGCGGTCCATTGCCTTGCAAAGCTGGTTCCTACCCTGCCTAATTTCACATGTATTATTGTCATTGGCTACGTAAGTTTTTTTCTTTTTTCACCAAAAATAAAGTAAGTTGGTTTTCATAAAATATAATGATATGTTTGATTAGTTTCAGGAGACCGGTCACAATTTTAATTTACCAAAACATAACAATGAAATAATTAAGTATCAGACTTACATTCCTTAAAAAAAAAAAAAAAAGATCAGACTTACATGTTCCTTTAGAGATGACTCATGTTAAGGTTTTTTTAAGAAATATATTGACACAATTTTCATTACATAATTTCCATCTTTGTACCTTAATATATAATACACACATGTTAGCATTTTTAATAATTAATTATTTTAGTTAATTGATTTAAATTTTAATAAATACATGCCCTTAGTAATTCATATAAGGGTTAAAAATAATATACATAAGATCTATTAGAAAACAAAAGAATAGAAATCAACAAAGATTATATTTCTGTTTTTTCTTTTGGATGTGTATACAAATTAAATGTATCATATGAAACACATATACAAAATGTTTTAGATTTGAAGTCAAATGAAGATGTCAGATTAATTAATAATATCGATATTGTCAATTACATTAGATTAGATGATGATTAAATTTTCATTTTGTTCCCCTGTAAAAAGTGCTGCCTGAGCCTCATCTCTTACTTATTAAAGTTAACCCGGAAACAAATGTTTGCCCTAATTTTAACCTAACCCTAATGGTTAATTTTACTCTAATACCCCTGTTTAATTATTAACCCTATTTTTCCTTCTCAACAAAATCATACCTAATCTCCTATTTTTTTGAACAAAACAAATCTGTCTTATCTCTTATTTATTAAAGTTAACCCAGAAGCAAATGTTTGCCCTAATTTTAACCTAACCCTAATGGTTAATTTTACTCTAATACCCCTGTTTAATTATTAACCCAGTCTCAGAATATGACAAGGCAATCAACAACCTATAAGTGAAGTACAGAACATACATCGTCGAGTACGACTTTGAAACTGTGAGCATACTTTCCTTTTTGTTGTACTGTATAATATTTATAATGTTGTTT
>Ga0315913_1007970_pt1 | contig 12609 bp, 5 predicted proteins | sample MpolsnodulesMG_FD_207736 | JGI IMG/M metagenome (GOLD analysis project Ga0315913, IMG submission 207736) | Medicago polymorpha root nodule microbial communities from Los Angeles, California, United States - small nodules | ecosystem: Host-associated > Plants > Roots > Nodule | place: USA... | reverse complement strand
ATGGATTTCATTTTCAGTGGTTGTTTCGCGATGGAGTTTGATTTAGGAGGGTGAAGATGGTTTTGATAGGTTTTTTTCTCACGGGTGTTGATGTTGGTTTTGGTGGTTGTTAAAGGTAGGTCTTTATTAGGTGATGGGTGTTTAAGTGTTGATTATGATGTTTATTTTGAGTGTTCCGCCTACATACGACGCTTTTGTTTTGTAGTCTCTAATTTACTGACCTTTGTTCGTCTTGAGAAGAGATTTGGTTTTTAATAAATTTTGCCGTTAAAAAAAAACCACATAACTTTTTGTCTCAAATATAAGTTGTTTAAAACACTAAAATAATATTTTGTTCATCAAACATCGTATAAAACAAAAAGTTGTTCAATATCATGATATTTTGTCATGTGTTGTTCTACTGGTGTTGTGTTGTCCTGGCTTGTATGATCTTGTCAAATATTTACTTTCCAACGATCAAACACACTTTAATATACTCTCTATATCTCATATCAAGTGACATGATTAATTGTTTTGTAAATGTCAATTAACAATTTTAATTTTCTAATATTTTTAATTATCTATTTTAGCTTTCTCATTTAATGTTTAAACAAAGTGGCATAGACATATTGCTTAATTTAATATTTAGTATTTAGGGGAGAATTTAGTATTTCATAAGCATCAATGCTTGTCAACCGTAAATCTCCAAAAGGTTGATTAAACGAGTTCTTGTAATATATATATCGATACATTTTGACAATACTTCATTTTTTTAATGTATCTAATTTTTGAAGATGTCGTGTATTTGGTAGCATGTGAGACCCACAAATGATAGGAGAGAATGCTTGAAAAAATTCATCTTTATAAACACTTATTTTTCAAACGCCACAAGGGAGATATGACTATTTGAGAAAGTACTTATTAAGGGAAGGATCTTGTATCATATATGCTCTTAAAATATATTTTTGGACCTTTTTTTTACTACATAATTTATTTTGATATTTTATCATTTGGTATATTTTGACGGACATGGACGTCCATACCACGTGGTTTCTAATATCTCACATCAACCAACCAGATCCTACTAAGTACTAGTTTAATTGTTCAAGTCTTGCCTAGCCCGACTCACCCATATCAAGCTAGCCCTTAACTTGGTAGTTAGCAGAGCTTGTTGTGGACCTCTTTCAATTGCTTAATGGCTTGTCATGCGTCCCACACGAAGCAGTGGCGCAAGTTCATGCTCTGACTCTGTGTGTCTCGTACGGTCAAGTAACATCTTTGAATCATGTCTAAACTCCAATGACTTTGTACGAATGAGCTATATTGGTTGCAATCTCATACTCATACTATATGAGAAATGAGAGACTATAAATCACAATTTAAGGGTCTATGTGACCAAATGAAGCTCATTGTTCCAAAAAGTAAGGACTATAAAAGAACGAACTTAGGATGCAAAATTCATTCATTCTCATCATAGCTTAAAAGTATTTTTATCTCAGACATTTCAGAGTATTCTTGAAGTTCGTCCTAGTTATCTACAATAACGGTAAGAAAAAAAAAATCCCAACTATGCTTTTATAGTCTATTTTCGATATTCTTAAGTTTTAATGATAATTGGTAAAAAAAAATCTTAAAGTTATTAATTGGTAAAAAAAAAATCTTAATGTTATTAATTGAAATTATGTAGACTCTAGAATTTTAGATACTAACAATCCAACAAATATTCCTAAAAAAAAAAATCCAACAAATATTTCCTTAAAAAAAAAACTTACATATTATATCACATAAATTAATTGTATTGAACACCGAAGATAGAGTGTTTACAGCACGGTTGGTTGTTGGATGTTGATCTTTAGAAGTAAATTTGGATAACTTATTCAACATCTAATAAAAATTAACCACGTATATAAATTTAGAAGTAAATTAAAAATAACTTAATAAGGTTTAGTAGTAATTATTATGTTGGATAAAATTGCTCAAAAAAAAAATGTTGGATAAATTATCTATCTATATTCTATAATTCTTTGAAGACAGGTCTCATGACAATGCAAAGCTGATGGGGTTTAGTATGGGAAAAAGGAGTTGTTTTCCATCATGAGAAAGTTTTTTTTTAACCATCAGATCAAATATAGACCATGATGTTATCATAGACACTCACCACAAATTTTCTTTCACTCTCCTCATGTCTCTCTCACCACTTGGAGCAACCTGACTTAACCCATTTGAGAGAAACCCATTAAGCTCCTCCTCTTCCTTCCCTAGATATTCAGATTCATTAGTTTATAAAGATGAGTCTCGATGAAGATCTTTATTATTGGACTATAAATAAATGTCGTAAATTTTAAAAAAATGAAGTTGCAAAAGTTATGCAAACAACGAACAATTCATCATTTATTGTCGTTGCTTATGTACCATTTTCCATTCTGATTGATTTTTATTTCGATTTTGATTTTGAAATTGTTGAAGGAAATAGAATTCATATACAAGTGTAGCAACACCTTGGGTTACAGACCCAATTTCTTCTCCACCACTCTTTCTCATCTCATTGCAACAAACTCTTCTCATTAATCATTCCTTTTATCCCTATCCGAGGTCACCTACTCCATTTTCACTATAACTTCCTTCATCATATACAAATTTCATCTTTTATTGTTTTCCAGAATACCCATTTCATTGTTTGTTTTAAGAAATTCATGAAATTGAATGATATTGGAACAAAGGCAATTCAACTTGTTATTTTCCAGAACAACATCCATATAAAACTTGGAACTTTGAGGTTTCCGACAGCAACCATGACGGTGTGTGGTGGTGCGGTGGTGGTCAAAGTGGTGGCTGAATTTGTGATTTAGTGGTGGTGGTGGTGGTGTGGGTGTGTGGGACATGAAAGAGAGGGTGAAAGGTAAGTGTAAAAAATAATCTAGTGTTGAGAGAGTAGGATAAAAATGTGCTCTTCATTTAATCTAATGGATATAATCAATTTTTCTATGGTGAAAAAAACTCCACTGACCCATGCTAAATGCCACCTGGAAAGCTTCCAAGTGGATAAGGGTGGAGCTGTGCTGGATTGGCGCTGACGGCATGGACAGACACCCCTCACACGTCGCACTCTTCACTTGTGTCGTGTTTGTGTACTTCATTTCATTCTCACGTGAGGATCCTGTTTTTTTTATTTTTTGTCAAACAACACTTTCATATTTAAATGGGCTACTTTACAGTTGGACCAGTTTTGAGTTTTATGTCTAGTTTTTATTAGTGTTACTTTTTCCACTCTCAAATCTTCTCACACACTAATTCTGATTATAAATTTTGAGAAAATTAGAGGGCTGTTACTTGTTAACGTATTTTTTTTTTCTTTCTTTCAGATTATATATCTAAAATCAATAGATTGTGTAAGAAATTAGTAGAGTGAAAAAATAAAATATTTCCATTCACAATCTCGTCAATTTCCATTCTCAACAACACTCCTAAGGTCGGTCCATGTCTTTATGCTTCATATCCTTTTTAAATACTTTACTACAAAACAAAAATCACATTTTTTTGGTAAGGACAAAAAGAATAACATGCACCGCACTTTTTTTTTCCAAAGGAAACATGCACCGCACTTGACTTCCAATAATCTGAAATGTAATTTGAAACTAGGAAAATACCGTAAACTATGCTAATTTTACCAACGACTTTTTTTGTTTTGTTTTTTGTCAAGTAACATAGTGGTTAGAGCTCACACAATTAAACGTGGAGAAGTGAGGTGTCCGGAGTTCGAACCTCGGCCCCTACATATAACATGCAATATCCCTACCAACTGAACTAAGCTCACGGGGATTATTAACGACTTCTCTATCGTGTGCATATACTACATATTAATGATCCTATTAATAATTTATTTATTTTTATTTAGTGGAAAGAGGCAGTATTACATTAAACAAAGATTAAACTCCAGTGGCAAAGAGCTCCTTCCAAGGACGTATTCGAGGAATACTGGTTCGATTTTCAAGAGGAACAACGCTTGACCAGTGCACATGCCTCTACGCATGAGTCAGATTAGTCGTCCACCTTTGATGAGTCAGAAACCGGTGCGAAAGCCAAAAAAAAAATAGATTCAAAAAATAAATACTTTTTATGTTTAAATGCATATGATATAGACGATACCATATGCCTTTAAATTAAGGTGTGTTCGCCTCTCGGTAATAATGTATCTCCAATCCTTTTTTTAAAGAGTTAATGGTTGCTAAAGAGCTTTCAATCAATGAAGAGGAATATGACCACGAAGAATCAATATCATGAGATCACTGGTTATGGATTTCCTTGGCTACCTCTCGATGATTAAGATCAAGAGCTTTCACTAAACACTTATGGATTTCCCTGGCTTTAATAATGATGAGATTACTAGTATTATGAGGAAAATGAAATGAATCATCATGCTGCGCCATGCCCAGAGTTGGTGAATTGCTACTTCAAAAATGAAATGTTGAAAGAGGCCATAATGGACTAAGGCTGACCTTGTTAATAAACAAGTTAGGTCGAGTTAGGCTCTAAATAGGTTAGGTTGTAGGCCCCCATCGAACAACATGGCCTGTTCCGATCCCTATTCGCAAACAACACCATATAACCACGAACATTTATCCAATATATATGAACACTATGCTAGCTGCAATGTGCTACAATAGGGAGAAACTTGATCTGTTTAGGGTATGTTTTGATGTTACATTGTATGAATTAAAGGATCAACTGAACCAAACTAATGACTGTCTCAACTACATAGACACAAGAATGGTAGACAATGTTGAGCATCGTCGTTTGTCGATCAACTTAGATGGATGCATTCGGTCCACCTAGACGAAACTCCACGTGAGAACCATGTTCTTTATATTTGATCAATATAATTCAAAGGCAACGATCTAGTTAGGCGCTTCCTTGATCAGGTCTTTTCATGATATACAAAAAAGTTTGAATTGGCCCAGAATCTGCGAAGAAACCAAGGCTTGAATGGATAATTAATTATGTTCTTTTACGTTGTTGTATTTCGTGGTTGAATTATCTTGGTGAAATTATTATGTTTAATTTATGTTGTTGTTGTTGTTGTAGATTTTGATTTAGTGACAAAGTTTTCTATTTTTGTGTTCTAAACACGTTTAAGATTATATAATTTTAAACGTGTCAAAACCCTAAATCACAAATTTTAACACAGTCCGAACTCTTATTTTTCATACATATTCTAAGCAATATTCAGATAATATAATCTGAAGCATAGTCTTGCATTATTCTACATTTCATTGCAATTAAATAGTTTTTCTTTCTTCACGTTTTCTTTCTTACTTTTTTTTTTGGGGTGGGATATGACGCAAATTATAGAATCCAAAATTGTGAAAAAATGATTTGATTATGTAATCCGAGTAAGGGCGAAATAAGAAATTTGAATGACACGTAAAAAAATAATTTCTCAGCAAAAATTGGGGTAACTGCTCTTCTCCCATCTGTTTTTGCTCATTCCTGTCAAATAGTCGAGCGTGAGTTAGCTCATGCAGATGTATTTTCAGCCTGAGTTAACTCACGTAGGACGAGAATGAGAAAAACACATACGAGAGAAGAGTAATTCTCAAAATTGGTTTCACCAATCCACGACCCATTGCAACTGGACTCAACTAAGCCCACTTTCCTTTTCTTTTTTAAAAAAAAAAAGATTTCTGTTCTTCTCCCAGCACATTTTGCTCGCGCCCAACATAATTTCCAGTTATACCCTTGCGTGAGTTAAGTCACACAATGTGACTTAACTCACGCACCTTATAAGTTCTGCGTGACTTAAGTCACGCAGCACTGGCCTGGGCGCGAGTTAACTCACGCATGTTAGCCGGTGGTCAGAACTGAAGAACACACGTTTTTGGGACTTTGGTCAGTTTTTCAACATTCAATCTACACGTTTTTTTTACCACATTTATGGTTGTTATAACCTATACTACCATTCCTACCTATAAACATCCCTCCATACTTCCTTATTTCCTCACACCATATCACTTTCTCTCCCTCCTCACTCTCTCCCTCTATTTCTCTAGTCACTTGCGGCAAATGGTGGTCAGTTTTGAGGTAAATGGTGAATTAAATTTGGGATAAAATTAAATTTGCTTCTTTTTACCCCAAAAACTTTTTACCGTGGGTAAAAAGAATCTTCTTGGGGTATAAAAAGAACCAGATTTAGATTTAGCCTAAGGGTTGATGATGTATTTTCCCCAAGAAGGCTGCTCACTATTTACCCCAAGAGGGTAAAAAAAGAAGTAGATTTAGTGAATTCGAATAAATGTATCAATTATTGTATGAATTCTATTAATAAAATGAGATGTTGTTATATGTATTAATTTTGTTAATTTCTTTTTATTTATATTTGCTTTTATTTTCTGATTTTGTATTTAATGAATAAATCTGAATAAATATTAATTTAGTTCATTTCTTTTTATTTATATTTGTATTTATTTAATGAATAAATTCGAATAAATATTTATTTTAAGTGCATAAATAAATTAGAATAAAGTATATAAATAATTTAGAATAACGTAAATAAATAAATTTGAATAAAGTAAATAAATAAATTAGAAAATAATTAAATTAGAATAAAGTGAACAAATAATTTAGAAAATAAATAAATAAGAATAAAGTGAACATATAATTTAGAAAATAAACAAATTAGAATAATGAGGCTAGCCTTGGAGCTACCTCGTCTCTTTGCTTTCAGAGTCTTAGTTTAGGCTCTGATTAGGTGTCGGTCTTCTGTCGTTTACTTTTATGTCTTTACGAGATTTATTACTCAATATGTTGAGATTGGAGATGTATTATGAAATATATGACATGACTACTTTGGAGATTTTTATTTAACTATTTGATGAGATGTTATGATATTATTCCACTGCGATGTTTTGAACAAATATTTATGCATGTTTTGGAGTTATTGAAGATGTTACATCTAAATCCTTTGAATGATTTGTATTATTTGCGTAATTTATCGCTTTAAGGGTGTAGGGTGTTACAATTAGCTTTGAGCAAGTGCATATCCGATCAATGACTTCGACGTCGTCGACGTTGCATATCCGGAGGCATGAATATTTCAGAGACTTGAATATAGTCATATTTGTAAGCATATATATTTTGTCGTTTTATGTTGTTAACTTGGATGTTGTGAGTTTTTTTTGCAGATTCATCCTTTTTATTCTTAGTGACTTTGGATTTGTGTTGAATCAATGTACTTTATCAGTTTAAATGAATGAATATCGTTTATTTTTATAAAAAAAATGAAGTGAGAGAATTAAAAGTGGAGTTTATAAATTCTCATTTAAAGTTTTTATGAAAAAAATATAAGCCAATCACAAACTACCAACTCTTGTCATGAATTGATTTTTCACTTTATCCAACATTGTCCTTACAACCAACACTATTGGGCTTGGTTCGTGCAGGGTCATACATGGCGGATGACCCAATAGCGGAAACCTGATAGCAGGTGACCAATGAATTTCGGAAGAGGCTCTGATACCAACATAGAAATTGTGGTTGAGCCAAACACAACACAACCTTACAAAACTGGCTTATGAGGTGAAGATTACCCTCACTTATAAACACATATGTCCAAACCATCTTTTACCCTATGTGAGACTCTTTAACAACAATATCTATTTTCTGCATTAATGAAGGCCACCATTACTATATATGTAAAATCTGATATATTTTATTTTTGTGTTAGCCCTAGTGCCCTACGGTTCTTAAAGGATGAAGATGCTGTAATTTGGAGTTCAGTCGAGAAATAATTAAAGTTTGATAAAAACTGTTTTATCCATGATAAAACTCCGACTCTCCACCCAAGAGCGCTTAGATGAGATGGCACGGGTCTCTTCTAGCTTAACCAAGTTAAAAATATGGGAAATGTTAACAAATATCACATGGGACAAATAAAACGTATATCCGACAATTTTAGTTGGTTGCACGTATATCCGACAATTTTATGAGTTTTTTATTTTTATTAAAAACGTAAATAAAGCCTTATTTCTTCATGTGATATTTAAAACAGGTGTGTTGAACTAGATCACTCAACCTTAAAAAATAAAAATAAAAATAAAAAGCTCATAAAACCTTGTCAAAACTCATCAAAATCATACCATATTCAATTAAATATTAAAATTTTATTTCAATTTTAATGCATATATTTAGAAAGAAACAATTATGTTAAAAATATGTATTTTAATTATATATTATTAACAAATTGAACACGCATATATATATTTTTAGTTAGAAAAAGCATATAGATTTAGTCAAAAAAAGAGTGAAGCATGCTTAAAAAAAAATAATAAGCGTTAGTGTACCAAAAAAAAAATGGCATGCGTAAAACTGATGAAAAGTATTCGTTATATATAATTGAGGAAATAGACCGTGAAGATTTGCTTCTGTACTTGTATGTTTTATATATAATTGAGGAAAAGTAAAACTGATCACAAAATAGTATGTGGTCTATTGGTTTAAAGCTGATACCTTTGCCTTAGTTCTGATACCTTTGCCTTAGTTATTGGTCGTGTGTTCAAGTCACTCTCACGCCAATTTCAGAATATTTTGAAGAATAGTTTAAAACGCCTTCAAAGGGAAGCATTGACTCGGCCGGTTTGCATAAACCGCCGGGTTTGGCCGATTCCCATCGGTTTGACTACTTTGCCGATCCAATTAGCAGTTTGAACCAGTCACCCCACCGGTTGGACCAGCTGGTCTGGTCCGGTTTTTAAAACTACAGGTCACATTTAATTTTGACTTTAAAGAGGTTAACCGTTCAAACGTGCTTTGCACGTTTCTTTAACATTTTCTTTTATGGCTTCAATTAAACATTTTTTTTATAAGCAAAGAGGTAGGACAACATCAAGATGAATCCACAACATCTCAATTAGGTTGGCACCCTGCGGAAACATCCATCTACCACCTACTCCATATATATTATTAAAAAAAGGGGGAAAATATATACAAGAGGGGGGGACCAAACCAAAACCCTCAAAGGAAAAACAAGAAGAACCAAATAGCCTAAGGAAATCTATAATTAGGTAAACCTATGCGGTCTCAGAAGAAGTCAAGCACCAATACCCTAGGTAAGAAATCCAACCAAATAGTGTCAGAGACAAAATGACCAAAATTTGCAAGTTTGTCCGCACAACAGTTACCCTCGTAAAAAGCATGAGAGAAAATCAAAGTGATTCCCAAAAGAGATCAATTGTGCCACCGATTACGCAATTGAAACTGAATTTCCCCCATAGAGCTCCAAGATTAGGAATCAAAGGCTCTCTTTTATTTAAACAATATTTATTCATATTAATACGCTTCCAAAACCAACTAGGTATGACAGAAAACGGCACCATAGGCTCAACAATAAATAACAATAAAGGTTTGTGAGTACAATAAAATTCACCAAGGGAAATTCGAGAATCTGAATTCCCAATACCTCAAATATTCCAATAAAAAAGCTTCGTTGGGGAAGAGTTTGAAGAGGACCCATAGAACGGGTTTGGTATCCTTTTTTCGCAATTTTCTTTCGTTGACACTTAGTTAAATAAGGAGTATATGGGACATCCGCGTCCTTCCCAGCAACCACCAAATGTTCCAATAGTGCAAGCTCTCGCTGAATGTTCGGGTCATCCATGCGGCGAGCTTGGGCAGCATTGTGACTTGAAACTTCAGGCACAATATCTTCCACTCTTATCAAAATCGGTTCTTGCTTCGGGGTAGCTGTAAAATTGTCATTAGAAGGACGAACGATTTCATCTGTGACGTTAGTAAAAGGCACACGGTATGAGGATCCCATTGGCAATTCAGTTGATGTGTCACACACATCATCAAGTTTAGAGGCCGCAACAGACGCATGCTCATTACCTACTGCCATACCTATGTCTGCTACCCTTTGGGAAGTAGTCGCAATCAGCTCTGGCTGCCGTTCGACAATACCAATTGTTGGAATTTCATGTTGTTGTTCATCTGTACTCGTGGTAGTGGTGGGTCAGATATGGCAAGTGTACCAAATCGTTTACCAAGTAATAAAGTGATAAGTAGAGTATCACATCCACATGGATTTTTCGTTTCGTCCTAACAATTCGTGTTACTTATTTTTGTAAGTTTGAAGATATAAAAGTTTAAAGGGTTAGAAGTTTGCAATTTTTATCTGTTTGCAACAGAGCAAATTTACCTGTTTTGGTTGCAGAAAAGTAAGCAGCGGTTAGGATTCTTCGAATCCCCCTATTTATATTGTTGGATATTAAGTAGAAGTAATGTCGCGTTTATTTATGACTATACAAGTGATGAAGCCGTTGGGACGTGTCTAACCTAATTGGTTTATCCTTCCGATGGCTAACTGCACCTCTGATCGCATGGTGATTCTTACGTGCAGGGTCTTGCTAATTTAAAGGTAATTGAAACATAAAGTAGAATTGGCGTTCGAGTTTTTCCCAAGGCAATGAAGGCCAAGGTTACATTAGGTCGGCCCATCTATGAATCTTAGGATACTCATATCATAACCTCTCTCACTTACTTAGTAGTTCTATAAACGGGCAACCCTAATCTACGTGTACCTTACTAAGGGTTTAAGATAATGGTTCTATTAGGCTATCACTTATTTCCTTTATCTAGGTACTTGTTTCCTTAATTACTAACCAATTACATCCTAGGTTCAACAAAGTTACTACTCAGTCTTAGTAATGTCACCTCCTAAGTACTTACTACTAGGGTCAACTCTATTTCGATATCTTTCGCTAATTACTAATTAATTACTTCATAGACAAATAGTTACCAGTTTAAGGATATAAATATCAAGATATAAGCATCCAGATAGTGATAGCAATATTAGGCCATGTCACAACCGAAGTACCTAATCTAGGGTTGCACCTATCACATAAATAAACTAAGTAATTTACTAATAAAACTTAATAGTGAACAAAAAATAAATAAAATATAAATGACATTAAATTAAATAAATATCCAACAAAAATAAATAGAGGTTTATCTTAGAACTCTAACCTAAAAAGATTTAGTTACACATGGTAACTAAAAACAAATTACTAAAGATAAAAACACACCCTAGAAAATCAAACAGAAGATAGAAATTCTCCCGAAGCTCCAAAGTTGCCTTCCTCTTGAATTGCAACAGTTCTGAATGAGGAAGGCTAGTATTTATAGTGGAGATTTCTAACTGGGTTTGGGCTAAAAACGCGGGCTAAACCCACAAAAATGAATAAAACTATTGAGGAATAAATTCTGAATGAGGAAGGCTAGTATTTATAGTAAGATGACCTGTCATCATGTAGCTGCAAATGCTATTGAGGAATCGATGCCTGATGGGTTCTCCACTGCCACCCATTGAATGGTTACCTGCTTTTGTGAATGCAAAATTTTCTTTCCCTTATCAATTGTTGCACCCTCCTTAACCGTCTTGGTTTGCTTTTGAGGATGCAACGAACGGAAATTGTTAACACCATGGCCAATACTTTTGCAATAGGAGCAAAAATCCGGCATCCATTCATAAATAACCTCCACATTAAAAGCATAGCCTTCCCCCTCCACCATTACCTCGTGGAAGATTTTACGTGAAATGTCCAAATCAACCAGCACCCGATCATAGTGACCAAAATGTTGTTTGGTTGTAGCGTTATCAATAATCAGAGGTGTTCCAACTGCACCAGCTATCTCACATAAAGCGTGTTCCATCCAGCACTCCTACGGTAACTCCATTAAACGAATCCAGACCAATATGAATAAAGAGAGAAAAAGAGAGAAAGAAGAAAGACACAACGCAATTCTACAGGTTCCTTCCACAATCTCGAAGTAGTCCTGTTCCCCTTGCACTTCCAAGGAGAGATCACTAAAATCAATATCTGATTACAATTGCTCAAGCATCAAAGCAAGAGACTTCAGACTACTCAAGCACAAAAGCAAGAGGTTTCCTATGCTCAAGCACAAAAGCAAGAGACTTCCTATGCTCAAGAACAAAAGCAATAGACTTCTAATAACAAGATAGTTCACAAAAAATTAAATTACTTTTAAAGAAAAAAACTGAATATTCTATTTTACATTTATTTATTTTAAATTGGAAAAGAAAAATATAAAAGATGGTGGTCACCGGCGTGCTACCGACATTGAACGTCGGTTCAATTTTAATTTTTTTTAAGCAAAGGAAGCTTGCCAAAGATGCAAGCTCCTAGAAAATATATTGATAATCAAAAATCACGTACAAAAAGGGGGGACAAACAACCAAAACCCACCAAGATTAACAAAACCTAAAGTAAGGTAAAATCAACTCCAATTTGTTGAGGAAGATGATTCCACCAGAAATAGGTATTCAAGTTAAGCCCAATATTACCCAACTGATCGGCACAATGGTTCCCTTCCCTATAAATATGAGTCACAAAAAAAGACTTTGAAGATATTAAATGTAAACAGTTTTCCCATCTGTATTTTAGTTTCCAAGGAACAATCTTCTTAGATTTAAAAGGCAAAGTTAACAACATTGAATCAGTTTCCAACCATATGTGATTCCAACGTCGGTTCAATTAATTTTATTTTATTTTTGACTTTTTTTAGGGTATCGCGAAACAAAAGATCATTCTCAATGGTATTACTATGTTTTCATGAATT
>Ga0315913_1007967_pt1 | contig 12614 bp, 6 predicted proteins | sample MpolsnodulesMG_FD_207736 | JGI IMG/M metagenome (GOLD analysis project Ga0315913, IMG submission 207736) | Medicago polymorpha root nodule microbial communities from Los Angeles, California, United States - small nodules | ecosystem: Host-associated > Plants > Roots > Nodule | place: USA... | reverse complement strand
TCGTTTCTTCAGACGCAGTTCTTCAGACTCATTCTTCCAGATGCTTTAAGCTTCAAATAAATTCCTTTGCTCTTGAACTTGTTCAATCAGAATCTTTATTAATAGTACTTTGATTATGGATCCTGTACACTTGAACAAATTGTTTAGCATATCCAATTGATTATTTTTAATACCTTGTTATTGTCAAAACTCAATAGGTGACTTGTGAAACACCCTTGTTCCAACATCTTTCATACCAAAATTGTTGAGAAGACGTCACGTGTCCAAAAACAGGGGCCATAATCACAACTTTTTAAGAAGATAAGAGGTCAAAAGATCATATTTCCCTTATGTTAGAGGGTCAAAAGAGCATATTTCCCTAAACATGGGGTCAAAATTGCCATTTTTTTAATAAGGGACCAAAATCGCAATATTTTCAAACTTAAGGGGAGAAAAGTGCAGTTTAGCAAAAAACAAAAAATCATCTCAGATATAAGGTTAAAAAATGTGTATCAAAGATATTAAATTTTTTAAAAGTAGTAAGTGATTTTTTCACAAATAAACCATCACAACTATACTATACTCAAGTACATATTATACAAACAACAATTTTTAAATCCGCAAATTAAACTTCATTTTGATTTTAGACCCAAGTACATATTTGTCACTAGAGAGGGCCATCTATCATAATAATTATATGATTGTTCTTTAGGTAATTAGTGATTTCTCTCAAACATCCACTAAATAGCAATTAAATGTCGTTTAGTACTTTTGAGATCGATTGAGATATTTTTTAAATTAGTTTACCCGATTAAAAAAAAGTGTGGGAGGGTAGTAATTATCTTTTTGCTTTTCCTAGTTGCCTAAAAGTGTTTGGTTTTCATTTCTAATATCATAAAGAGGGAGAAAAAAGAATTTATTACCTCTCATTCAATAATCTGAAGTATGATTGCAGCCACTTAGTCTAAAGTGATTTCAAAGGTGAAATTAGTAATCCTCATCCGGGTCCATAAAAGTGGCGCTCGCTATTAGACCAATTCCTGAATCAATTTAATGAATCAAAAAAATTTCCATTGTTTAATTTGTAAGTCAAATGCATCAAAAACATTAACTTCATATTAACGGTGCTCATGTGTTTGTTACAGTACTTGCCCCTTCAATTGATGTATTGGCCTTCTATGTTGACAAGGGACTAAATTGTTTGGTGTCAACGTAAGGGAGGGACGAAAATTACCACATTTATGTTACTGCCTTCTTCTTCTCCAACATCTCCAATTCTTTTATCTTCTCCAACACTACTGGTAAAGTCATCTTCTCCATCACCTTGCCCATAAATTATCATATTCATATTTTAAATTCAAAATTGATTTTCCCATTGAATTTCACCATGAGTTACCTTTGATTGCAACTAAAAGCTTTGGATAATGGATGTTGGAGATAAAATCCGATCTCTTTGATGAAATAATGAATAGAGAAGAAAGTGTGAATGAGATAGAGTAATTGTGTGATAAAAAAAACTATATTGATTATTCATTGTATGATAAAATTTGATACAACCATTGCTTTATACTAGTGTCTTGTATTCATTGTATTCACGAAATCGACCAATTGGTCCTCAACTTTCTTGTAAAGGCATTTCCTCCTTGCTTTTTTTTTTCAAGGTTTGGCTTCTTAGAGGATTCTTCTTCAGGATCCCATTTCCTTGATTTTCTAAAATTATTAGCGCAGAGCTTCTCCTCATGCCTTATGTAGGTTTTTGTGAGATTAAGAAACTCATTGAGCGATCTAAGCTCCTCAACACCTATTGCTTTGTTGAAATCTCTTCTTGGTTGGAGACCTTTTCCAAACAAGCATATTTTTATGTTTTTCGTTTTCTCCTTGAATTTGGACATTTTCTTAGTTAAACCTTTTGATTTATTCTCAAAAAGAGGATAATTTTTTCTCTGGGTGATAGCCTGCAAGGTCAAAACTGTCTTAGGTTTCCTTCTTGATGCAGTGAAGTGGACAGTGGAATGTCTACAACTTTCCTCCAAAGACTCGATGGACTCTGCCTCAAGATTTAGTACCACGCCATGGATTTGATTCTTTTCGAAGGATGGTGGAGAATAGTTTACATTTAAGAAATTCATAGACATTGTGATAGTCAAGGATGGCTATTATGTTCTCTATGTGCTTGTCGAGATCCATTGTTTCATCGCAAGGATCCATATGTGGTGGCTTCTCCAGGCTTGTAGGTATCCAAGCTTATTGGAACCTCGTCATGAAAGGACCTATAAGGACTTGATCATCCTCGTCCCAGGATAATGATCTCGAGTGACAAGGTTTTCCTCTTATCAGGGGTCGTGGTTGAAGGAACCTTCTCAATTTCTTGACCTGAGAGTTTCGTGGGGACCTTGATCTCTCATGCGTGAAACTTATCCTCATTTTGTAGGATTGTGATATTAGGGAGTGCTCACAACAGTGACCTATTTCTACTTCCTCTTATTGCTCTCTAACTCGTCGAAACCAATTTTTTTTCTTCTTAATGGTCTTGTTTTGGTGAAGCAAGGTCCCAATGATATTATTGAGAATATAATCCGTTGTAGGAACGGTGGGTGTTGTAGTTAATAGATATGAGGGCTTGCAGAAGGATAGTTCTGGTGCCAGGGGTGATTACTAGATGAAGATGATAGGTGATTTCCACTTTAGGTGTTTCAACCATAGATAGGGAAGCAGTTCCACAGTCTCAATGATTTCCTAATTTGGTTTGTGCACTAGTAGCCATTCTAGAAGTTTAAAAGTGTTTGGTTTTTTCAATAGTTTTATTCTTTTGGAAAGAAATTATGGGCAGAATTAGTTCTCCACAGACGACGCCACTGATCTAACTTAATCAGGTGAAAGGAGTCCAATGTGGTGAGCTGGTAGTAAATTGGTTGCTGGAACAATGGGGAAAGACTGTACACGCTGCCATTCCAACGCTCAAGTCAGTATTTGAGAAAGAAATAGCGGTTAAGGAATAATAAATCGTACCTTTGAAGGACTGTTTTAGTCCTTTTATATAGGTGAAGGAAATGTCTTTCATATGATCATAAGAAGTCATTGGTCGATGTTTACAGATGGTGGGATCTGTAATCATTGAGCAATATGGTTTAAGTTTATGAGGGACGTTACAATTCTTCATTGAATCAGACATTTCCTAGCCATTGCGGGCGCACCTCCCTTGTGAGGTGAGGGTGAAAATAGTGTTTTTTGCACAAATGGATTGGGCCTTATTCTGGATTGGGAGTAAGGCCCTTGAGCCGTCCATAGTAAAAGTATATTCTGTTCCACTAGATCCAACCTTCACTTGTAATCTTACAAAACTTTCTATTATTGCATACATATGATATTCTCTTTTTTGGTCGAACATATGTTATTCTCTAGTTGGTCCGTTATTCTATGCAACACTGTTGTTTCTCTTTTGGTTTATTGCCTCTATTTGTCATGAAAGGTTAAAATAAATTTGAAAGGATGGTAAAATAAACACTTCATTTAGTAAGATATAATGGTTAACTAAGTAAGCAAAACGAACAAACACAACCCATCAATATATTCGAGAGCCATTTAATGATGATTCTAATTTTAGAAAGGATTTCTTGCAACTCTAGATGTCGTAAATAGAACTTTAAGTTTTTTTTTTTTTTTTTTTTATATAAAGAGATCAAGTAATTTTATGTTTCTAACTTACATAAGAGGCAAAATATGACCAAAATTATCAAGATTGTTTATTTTATGATTATCTTCCTGTTCATATTTCTTTCTGTAACCAACTCTGGTGGTAAACATTTTTTCTAGTCCTTTTAATTTTTTTCTTATTTATTTTATACACAATATTTCATCTCTTTTAGTAACATCTCTTTACTTTTATTTTTTATTTTACAGCATTTTCTGGATGTATGAGTGACGCTGATTGTCCAGACCTTTTTTGTCTCCCTCCTCTTGATATGAAATGCCACGAGCTTGTTTGTAAATGTCGTTAACATGTAAATTTAAGAGTAATCCTATGTTATTGCAAATCCTATATATTTCATTTGAACTTCATTATATTGTTAATCTTATGACTTCTCTTACATTGCGATTTATATTTTGCTAACCATTCAAAAAATTTAACAATCTTAAAAGATTTGTTTTTTATTGAAAGATACACACACACACACACATATATATATATATATATATATATATGACTACATCACTTTGTAGTTATAGTTTGCTACTTCAATGGATAGATGAAATAGGATTAAATAAAGTAGTCATTTCTTCTACTTTTGAATTTATGTATAAAAGATGTACGATAGAAATAGAACATATATTAGTATGTATTTGAAAAGAATTTAAAAATTATTGAACTATTAGATCAATAATTTGGTTCAAAAGAGGTAAGAAACGATATAAAAAAAACAATGAACACTCAATATTTTATGATAAAGTTCAGTTTTTTTTTTTAAAAGTTCAGTTAACTTTGCCTTTGTTTACAATTAGTTGTAGTTCTTAACCATTAGGAAAAATGCTCTTTAAGATTCAAAAATTGCTCTCCCGCACCTTAAAATTACCTAAATACCCTTAATTCCAGTTAACTCTTGTTCACTACCCAACTGTGGTTAACTACCATTGTGCTCTGTTATGTAGACAGTAGCATTTGTGATGGTAACTGGGACACAAATCGTCATGTCATAACACTTGTAACTCATAAGCACAATTCCAGAAGCAATACAACCAATTCACTAATAATACTTGATCATAAGCAACAAAGTTACATAATCATTCATAATTCAATAACACTACACGAATTCGATATTACATTAGCAATACACAAACGATTAAAATTCAAAAAAGGTGCTACATTACAGGATTTTGACAACATATTACACAACAATACATAAAAAAAACTTAGTCCATAAAATGACACCAAAATTCTACTAGCAATTTGGGTAGTTTCAGTTGGAACGAACACAAATATAGACCTTATTATTTTCAACCATCAAGGAAAACATGGATGCTACATCGCCATCATTCTGAATAACTTGAGGATAATAAATAGTTTTTCAGAGGTCTTCATCTTTATCCGCCCCAAGATCGATGCATGTTATTTGTACAAATACATAAGACACAATTTGATTTTCACCTAGATGGTCAAATTATTTGTTAAGTTATGTCTTCAACTCATCCAACTTGTAAGTGGGGGTTAAAAAATCTTAATCGTCCTCTTGAAAACTTGGGGGTTAAAAAATCTTAATCGTCCTCTTGAAAACTTGGTATCATAAATGAGCTTCAACTTTCCCATCGTCAGACATGATTCACTTGACATAAGTAGATGCAAGAGAAAATATCATAATAAAATAATGAAAGGTAAAATAAATTCTTAATTAAACGAAGACATATACTTATATAAATTATGGTGCAACAATAACCATATAAGTTATATGTGCTTTGTCCACTGTAACATCCCAACTAGCTTTTAGGATTGCCGACTGACCCCACAAACTAACACAAGTCTTTTCAGCGTGTTTTGTCCTTACTTGGATGCTTACCAGGAAATATCCAAGAAGGTCACCCATCCCAAAATTGTTCCAAGTCAAGCACGCTTAACTGTGGAGTTCTTATGAAATGAGCTACCCAAAAGAAGATGGATCTTGTTGATATAGGTACTACCAAACAATTCTTATAAACATTTCTTCAACCATGCATTCTCATACATGCACATCTTCAGGATCCCTCTCATTCCGATGTGATTCCATTTTTTCGTATAAGCTGCTAGGAGCCGGACCACTCCCCGCCTTCATTAGCCTCAAGCATTACATATCCACCAAGCGGAGGCGCTCCATTCCCACCAGCTTTCGCTTGGTTCATCCCCGAACCACATCGTGCTATAAGAGGTCTCCTTTGATACCACTTGTAACATCCGAGACTGCTCGTAGAATTGCCGATTGACCCTATAAACCAACACGAGTCTTTTCAGCATGTTTTGTCCTCGCTTGCATGCTTACCGGGAAACTTTCCAGAAGTTCACCCATCCCAATAATGCTCCAAGTTAAGCATACTTAACTGTGGAGTTCTTATAGAATGAGCTACCTAAAAGAATATGCAACTTGTTGATATAGGTTATGACAGGTCATCTTACGTTATTCTTAGCATGTTTTCTGTCAATTTCAATAGGTTTTAGCAGCAAAAAGGATGAGTATTAGAATGATTGCCTATGATTTCTGGACTTTTGTAATGTTTTCTATATTTGAGTCTGTAATTCTAGTTTTCCCGAAACATAGCAATTTCAGAAGGTTTTTGAAGTAATTCACGGAGAAATCATATAAATCAGCAAATCAAGAACATCTGAAGATTTGTGAAGACATTGGGAAGATCAAGAATAAAGATTCAAGATGTCTCAGGAGACTTTATAGTTGGAGAAATTATGTTCCCAAGTTCTGACACAAGTTATTTGAAGACGAAAACCTAAAACGACGGAAAATCTGAGAAACTGGGCCTAAGGAGCAGCACCATATGCCTAGAGCACATGTGATATGCTTAGAGCAACGGTAAAACTTTTCATTCGCCTAGAGCACTGCTCATGCGCTCCGAGCACCTAAAATGCGAGGGTGCAGGTGTAATTTTATGCTTTCCTGTGGGTAAAACCCGCATTTTTATCCCAGACCCAGTTAGAAACTATCACTATAAATACAAGCCTTCTTCACTCATAATTTCTTGTTCATAACTGTGGAAGTTCAAGAGGAAGGAAATTATAGAGCTTCGAAGGAGTTTTTGTCTTCTCCTTGATTTTCTAGGGTATGTTCTTATCTTTAGTAATTTTTTTAGTTACCATGTGTAACTAATTCTTTTTAGGTTAGAGTTCTATGATGAACCTCTATTTTTGTTGGATAATTATTTAATTTAATGTCATTTTTATTTTATTTATCCTTTGTTCAAGTTTTATTAGGAAATTCCTTAGTTTATTTCTGTATTAGACACAACCCTAGATTAGATACTTAGGTTGTGACAGGGCCTAATATTGATATTACTATCTTAGTGTTTATATCTTGCTACTAATATCTATCTGTTTAGGAAGTACTTAGTAAGGCTTAATTGCATGTTTGGTATCTTATGTTTATTTTAGGTTTCAAGTTGGTCCTCTATGTTTTAAAAGTTTCAAGTTGGTCCTTATGTTTTAAAAGTTTCATGTTGGTTCAAAATGTTACTCACATTTGAATAAGTTAGTCCCTTTCGTCACTAGATCGTATAAAGATTTGGGTTAACAATGTGGGTGATGGAATTTAACTTATTTAGAAAATCAATTTTAAAACATTTTTTTAATTTTTTTTGTATTATTAAACACAATATCATGTCGCGGAAGGGAGTAACTTATTCCAACGTGAGTAACGTTTTGGATTAACTTGAAAACTTTAAAACATAAGGGATCAAACATGCAATTAAGCCAATTAGTAATAACTAGCAAAAGATACCGAAAGCGAGTTGACCCTAGTAGTAAGTACTTAGGAGGTGACATTACTAATATTGAGTAATATGCTGAACCTCGGAGGTAACTAGTTAATAATTAAGGAAACAAGTGTCTGCTTGAAGAAAATAAATTATAGTCTAATAGAACCATTCTCTTAAACCCTTGGTAAGGTAGATGCTGATAAGGCTGCCCGTTTGTAGAACTACTAAGTGCAAGAGAGAGAGAGAGAGAGAGAGAGAGAGAGAGAGAGAGAGCGAGAGAGAGAGAGGGAGGGAGGGAGAGAGTGTGTGTGTGCGCGCGTGTTATGAGTGTCCTAAGATGCATAGATGGTTGGGCCTAAGGAACCTTGCCTTCATTGCCTTAGTAAATGGTGGAAAGTTAACATAAAGTCTATGTTTTCAATTACCTTTGAGGTGGTAAGACCCCACACGTAAGGATCACTGTGTGACCAGTAGGTGCAACAAAAAATTAGAGGGATAGACCTAGTTATCTGAGAAGTATAAACCCCACATGTAAGGATCACTGTGTGATTAGCAGATGCAGCTTCCAACCTATTAGGTTAGTAACGTCCCAACAACCCCATCACTTGAATAGTCTACCTAAGATAAATATACAACGACATGACTGTTATTTAATATCCAACAATATAAATAGGGAGATTCAAAGAATCCTAATCGTTGCTTACTTTTCTGCAACCAAAAAGCGGTAAACTTGCTATGTTGCAAACAAATAAAAATTGCAAGCTTCTAACCCTTAACTCTTTTATCATATCGTCAGCTTAAAAATAAGTAACACGAATTGTTTGGACGAAATGACAATTCATGTGGATACGATACTCTACTTATGACTTACTTGGTAACAATTTGTATAAGCCTAATCCACACATCAATAGGTAGTACCAAACAATTCGTATAAGCCTTCCTTCAACCATGCAGTCTCATACATGCACGCCTTCAGGATCCCTCTCATTCCAACGTGATTCGGTTTTTACATAGAATTTGCCAGGAGCTGGACCACATCCCGCCTTCATCAGCCTTGAGCATTACATGCCCTTCAAACAGAGACGTTACATCCACCACATAAAAGCCGTATATTATAATTTATATAATTCTAGTTAAATATTGGCCATGAAAAAAATGGTGTTACATTATCAACCACAAAAGATATGTCAGTGTATTATCGAGCAAAAAAAGGATGAACACCGACAAAAAAGTTTCATAGCCTATCTATCCAAATTGAATCATCTTCATATTCTTTAATAACTTCAAATTCTTCTTTTTCTTCATCATGAGTATCGCACAAAATTGGATTGTGTTCATTTGATTCTTTCTTTTTTTGTGGTTTCTCTCCTTTTTCAATATCCATAAGGTCTCGGAACCAAATTTGTCTATCCAAAAAAGCATCTTCTCATGTACCGGCCTCTTCACTCATGTATAGCTTCCACTTCGTATATGATGGAGGTATTGGACAACCATCTTTAAAAAAAACAAGAACAAACTCTTTGGAGATTAAGCCAAGACACATGATTTGGGTATTTGGGTTAAGTGATAGATTACCTCTAACTGGGAAAAAAGTCTTTGATATACTGATTTCATGATTGTCAACTCAACTACAACCTAATTGTAACAAGTTTCAACAATGTGACCCACGTCCTGTAATGTCAAACACTTATCTTCAAATTCAATTACACAACTATTTTAGGGAGGGTACAAACTATTCAAGATATAACTAAAACACTTATTACTCCCAAATACCTGCATATAGTCACTCATATGATATTTCACAGTTATTGTCGCCCTTAACATCCACAATAATTTCCATAAATGGTTTCATGAATTTTGTCATATGATCAATAGGTGTTAGAACCAGAGTATGCTTTGGAACTCGAGTAGGCGTTGGCACCGGAGAAAAGTAAAAGCAAAAGCAAAATAATATGTCATATCGGTTGAGGGTAACCACAACTATCTCAAAGAATGACATTCTGTAGATTTTGGTTTTATAGGTGGAGTCTATGATCAAAATAGTCGGAAAATTGTTAAAAAAAACTTAATATCTGAGATGAGTATAAAATTTGTCTTGAACAGTAGTAGCCTTACATTTTGTTTTGGTGAATTGAACATATTTGTGCTCCTCCAACTTTGCGACCAGAAGTTGCATCTCTGACATGTCATCTCTGCTTCACGTTTTTATTCTTTGACATACATTGTACACTTATTTTATATTCGTCAGGCAGTCTTTTCTTTTTTCCTTCAAATTCATTAAAATATTCTTTGGTTGCACCAAACTCTTGGTCAAATCCACTAACAAGCTCCTCATCTTTCCCTCTTAATCTACCCACAAGAATGGACCCTTCTAAATTTGACACCAGCTCATGGTTGTGAAATTCCTTAAGAATAATCAACCAACATTCCTTTGTTTCCCTATTTACATATCCACGCAACCTGTACAGACACCCGCATTTTCTTGAGCGTGTGGGTTCATGCTTCACTTTCTTCTCGGGTGCATTGTATTCACCACTCCTTTCATAAGACAATTGTAAAATTGGTTTCTTTGAATTGAATTTTCCTATAACAATAGTAAATACACCCTATTTTCTTGTCAACTTATCCAATTAATCACGTCATCTATGACTTTCCATGTATCTTTGGTTGAAAAGAACGTTAATGTGTCAACTTCATTGTCACCAAGTTGGGACACACCATAATTAACATGTGAACCTTTCACATGAACGTAAGCTTCATGAATATTTGGTTTTGCATCAACCGAAGTTTCAACCTAAGACGGTTTCAACTCGACGGAATAGTTTCACATGGTTTCAGCCAAAATCAATTCCGATGGTTTCTACTAATGACCTTACACTTTAAATCGAGACTAAGGAAAAATCAATTCTATTCGCAATAATGTCACAAATCATACAATTAAACACATGCTTCAAAAAATATCAAATACTCATAAAGAAAAAATCAATTATATTCGCAATAATTTCACAAGATCATACAATTAAACACATACTTCAAAAAATATCCAATACTCATAATTATCACAACTTATATAATTACTAACAATTATCGAGGTATTACATAGAGTGCAAACCTTGTATTTTTTTTTTTTTTGGTTAAATACTGCAGTTCAGATTTCAACTTTACACTACCCATATATCCTTCTTCTTTTTTTGACAAACTACCTATATATCCTATAGTGGATAAAAATTATTTTCTCAAATATCCTTGTCAAATATATAAATAAAAAAAATTATATATTGAAAAATAAAACAAAAGATTATATTAAATTTTCAAAATATAAAAAAAATTCATATTAATTGTTAATTTTAAAAAGTGGTGTATAATTTTATCAACAGTGTAACTTTAAAATATTTGGTGCAAAAGAGGAAAGCAATATGTTTGCTTCATAAATAACAAGAATGACTTTTTTTCACTATTCATAGTTTTTTTTTCTCACAACTACTTTTTCCACCGCTCTTCTGCCCTAAACCACAAACACTTCCACCATCTTTCACCCTCAACAACCACGAACAAAGTTGTAATTCCTCAGTCTTACTTAATTTTGGAACCTTTTTCACCCTCCTCAACATAAACCAGCATATAAGGTTTCACCTTAAACTCAACAAAAAAAATCTTTTGCTCAAGCCTTGAATAACATATGTGATACTCTCCTCAGCCAGCTACCACAACCTTGGGTGAAAAAAGACAGAATTACGATTAAAATCCTTGAGGATGAGTATCAAGCTGGTGTGTAGGCTTGTAAACACAACCTTCACAATAAGATAATATGGCCAAAGGGTACAACTCCGTCACCCTCGATAATTTGAGATCCTAGCTTTATATCCTCTTGAAAGATCTTTGTAAGTAGGGGGTTACATCCGTGGGAAAAGGGTTCTATGAATTAGTTACAGTTACAATTCTACAATTATATTCGTCAAAAGAGTCGACATTAGTTACGGTTTATAATTTGATGTGTTTAGTTATGAGGTAACAACGCCGTTTAACTGTAAATCACAGTTTCACATTAGACATACATCGATTTGTGTATCAACTATTAATATGACATCAAAACACATAAATAATATTTTAGAAACAGTGGGAATCCATACAATATAGCCTTACATAGAAGATTTAAAAAAAGTGCAGAAACATTGTGAAGACAAATTTCACTGAAACATGAATATAACCTCACTATACCCGTCCAATTCTTAAATTTTATACATATTTGAAGCAACTGATATAGAATATCAAAAACAATCCTATGCTAAAGGCATAAAGCTAATAGTTCAAAAGCAATCCTCTTCTTCTAACTGGTATCAAAATGATTCACGTATTATTGATGACGCCAATGGATCATTCACATGGTGTTGTGCCTGCAAAAAGAACAAACTGACATAATTAATGAATTTGTATCGAAATATTTAATTTTAAAAATAACAGTGACTATAATAAAATCTAGTACCTGTAACAATTCAAAATAGGAAACACCATGATTCATGACTTGAGAATGAAATGGAACCTAAATAACATGGAAAATACTTGTTAGATCCACAATATTAATGTTACAGGAAACTAAAGAGCACTAGATTTTATGCTTGCACCTGATTTACTTCACTCATAAGTATTGAATTTGGATTGAAGAGAGCTAAATTATTTACACCACCGTGTCCATTCCTTCCAAAACTAATTTGTTCCCCCTAAAAACATGTATGTATTAAACATAGACAATCAGTATGTAGTGTCTCATTGATCATTTAGAACTAAAGTTGAGAAATAAAAAGAAATTAAGTTCACTTACTTGAGCACTCTCTTGTGTGCCAACTACATCAACTACATGAACACTCTCTTGTACTTTAGATGCACACAGGCCCTGCCATTAAATATTGAAAATTAGACATATTCAAAATTATTACCTTAAATGTACACAAATCATAAAATTACCTCTTGTTGATTTTCACTCTGTTGACTTCTTTTTTGGGTCTTCTTTTTTGAAATTTTCTTCACAATTTGATCAACTTTAGAAGACTTCCTTTTTGAAGGAGGACGCCCTTTACTTCGAGTCGGTATAGGGTCAAGAATTTTAATCACTTGATTTTGAACCGAACCATCTTCCACAATGCCAGGGGATGCTTCTTTAGAGGTAAACTCATTTTTTACTTCCTTGATCC
>Ga0315913_1007966_pt1 | contig 12615 bp, 10 predicted proteins | sample MpolsnodulesMG_FD_207736 | JGI IMG/M metagenome (GOLD analysis project Ga0315913, IMG submission 207736) | Medicago polymorpha root nodule microbial communities from Los Angeles, California, United States - small nodules | ecosystem: Host-associated > Plants > Roots > Nodule | place: USA... | reverse complement strand
GTAACTTAATTTATTTTCTTTCTTTGTAAGGCTTTATATAAGCTATTATTGCAGTTGAATAAAACGAGAGAGAGCATTCCCTTTATTTCTGTTCAACAAAATTATGGGTAAGTTGAGAGAGAACAATATAGAAAAGTGATTAAAAAAATAAAGTGTTTTGCATTTTTCATCTTAAAGTTAATTTAGATTGCATATAAATTGAAGAGATTATGTCTTATATTTTTACAGTCTTGATATTTGATTTATCGTGTCAAACTTTCGTTAATAAAATTATCTTTTAACTTAAAAAAATACGATCAGGATTGATCGACTTTATACTGGTGGTAGTGTTAAATTAAGAAAAAGGGTCATAGATGACTGCAGCATAAAACTGATTGCAAGTGATTTATTTTCTAAATAAAATTAACTTGGTGGGAAAACAAATTAAACAGCTAATCAACTTATCGTAGGTTTGGATTCACTTTTTCAAGTGAGACAAAGGTGGGGTTCAACATGTATTAAACAAATTATGTAGGTTTGGATTCACTTTTCCACAAAAAGGTGGTCCAACATGTATGTATTAAACAAATTTTGAAATGTTTGGTTCTTCTCCAATATAATTATTTGTTAATTCATTATTTTGTTAATTTATAGTGGCAGAGATTTCAAGTTTATCTACTTAAATCTAAACTTTATTTTCAACTAATTGGTTATACATAAATGTTTAACTAAGTTGTTATTCAAATAGACCCTAATTTATTTCGATTATATATGTTTGATAAAAAAAATGATTTTGCAAGTAAATAAACTATCAATTTTCTTTTTGGATAAGTTGACGAAATGGTAAAAATCATTTAAACTCGCATACTTAAATTGTAAATTTATGGGTTGGAACCCGAGTAAAAGGGTTTTATCTAATAATTTTGGTATTTCTAATTGAATTATTCTGTACGGAAAATTGACAAATATTAATTCTATAAATGAGTAATATATCTTAGTTACTTTGCATTTACTTGTAACTTATTGAATGCTCGTGAAGAAAAATGTCACTCATTGGATATTCCACTAAAAAGGAATGAATTCACTCAATTAAAAAAATAATGTGAAGATCTTGACGATTAATCTTTTCTTTATCAACAACTAAAATCTATCAATAATTTTATTTATTGATAACGTGCAGATCAATCGATAAAAGATCAATTACTTTCTCATTTTTTTTCAATTTTTTTTTCTAATAGAGAGGGTCCATTTCCGAGAGAGACGTATCAAACCCACAGCATAGGGAAACAAAAAGTACACCAACTCTAATTAGAGGATGAGAATGAAGAAAAAGTTATATACAATTGAACACATAATCTCTCAAGTATTTTTTCATATTTGTTATGTGGTGCTGCTTCATTACTGATCATTGGATCTAATGGCCAAAGTATGGCATGTCTGCATCTAACAAATCATTTATGAAGGACGGTGACAGCTGCTTCTAAACTTCACCACACATTTATATTATTTAGCAAAATAGGGACCCAACATATACACAACTTTTCAATGGTTTTGCTTATTCTACTTCACAATTAAAAATGATTGCTTTGGTCCCATCTCTCTACAAATTCTTTAATATTGACAAGTTTAATTTATGTAGGGTTTCTATTAAAGGAAAATGTGTCCATAGTAAAATCCTTCAGAAGATAAGAGACCACCAACAATGAGTCATAAGGTCTCTTTGTAAAATGGGTCAAACATCTTAGGGACTAATTCACTAACTTGTCCCGTAAGATTTCTATTATGCAACGTTGTCTCTTAGCAAAGAGTATTATTAATTTGGAAAGATGTTTTCTTTTATTTAAAAAACCATTATAAATGTGATGGAAAGAGTAACTATTAGGGGATAGTAATGGGAGTTCGAAAGGCTTTAGATCATTTAGGGAGTAAAGTCTCCACCCTGTTGTAATCAAAGCTTGTTCATACTTGTTAATTGTGTGTTTGCCCTAAGTCCTTTTGTTGGGGTGAGTGCTATTGCAGATTCGTGTTGCAGCTCTATCAGAGTTATAAAATTCTTTTTCTGTTTTTTGGTTGAATCAGAATTTCATTTATCTTTAGTAGATAGGAATTGGACGGTCATATAAGTCATACCTCAACTAGCAAAAGTGCTGAAATTGTTAGGCTGGACATCATGATCGGGGTTCAAACCCCGGTACTTTCACTTGTTTGTGTGAGTTTATGACGGCTTGTCTACCTACCACAAAAAAAGATAGGAATTGAGCGTTCACAATATGGCTAGGCTGGCCGACAGTAAGCTCTATCGACGTTATTGGACCATAACTTCTAATCACACAATATCTATCGGAAGATAAGATTGAATTAGTGTTTTTTGAATTGAAATCCAACTCTCAATTGGACTATTTCAGATGTTGAGTAATCTACAAGGGTATCGAGTAATTCTCATCTCACTTGTTTTTTATCATTTTGTTTGTAATTCAGGCTAATCTTATTCGTTGATTGTGCCTTTTTGTTTGATCTGTAATAAAATACTCTTTTTATTCAAAAAGTTTAAGTGGTAATTGGAATCATGAGTGTGGTAATTCGAAAAGTTTAATTTGATAAATTTTTTATTTTTTAATAAAAGCTGAGCATGGAGAATGCTTTGCCACGCATGGCTTGGATTGTGCCCAATGGTTCCTGTAAAGTAAGACTTTTTGGAAAAATACCGCGCTTTAAATATGTGAGACACAAGAGAGTCGGGTTCCAAAATGAATTTCAACCCTTGCTTGCCTAACATAGCCAAATTAAACGCCGAAAGATCTTTAAAACCCAATTCACCTTGAGTTTTATTAATGGACACTTTTTCCCAGTTCAACCAGTTAATACCACGATTGGAGGACCTACCATGCCCCCACCAAAAGGAATTCATCATTCTTTCAATAACGGTAATAAGCGTAGCAGGTAATTGAAAGATGCTCATGACATAAGAGGGGATAGCCTGCAACACTGACTTGATCGAAATTTCCCTTCCCACTTTGGATAAACATCTGCTACTCCAAGAATTGATCCTCTGCCAAACACGACCTTGTACGCAAACGTGGTTGTTCTATCCCTTCTGATCAATTAGTCTGTGATAACATTCTTCCTCGTGTCCATGACATTACGACTATAGAAAATCTCAGATTTTGGCAAACTAATTGATTGACCATAAGCCGCCTCATATGTTAGCAAAATATTATTCATGATATGAGCTTCGTCTTCTTCCCCATGAAAGAAGAGGAAACAGTCGTCGGCGAAACGGAGATGAGAAACCGGGGACGCCCTTCTGCACACCCAGGTTCCAGTAATAGCGCGTTTTTTCTCCACATCACGGATAAGAGATGACATGCCTTCCGCACAAATAATAAATAAATAGGGGATAAAGGTTCCCCCTGCCTCAAACCACGACCTAAAATGATAGGACCAACATCATCTCTATTTACTAAAACAGAATAATCCACAAACTCAACACATAACACATCCACTGAATCCATTTGCAATATATGTTATGCTCATTTACACATTTCACAATCCTTGTTCAAGAAGGAAACTGTCTATTTTATTATTACATGTTACAAGCTCTAGGTGTCTGTTTCAGGTCATAGAGTGCTTTCTTCGACTTATATATACACCTTTATTTGTCTTTTACCTCAAATCTTGGTGGTTGACTCACATATACTACTTCTTCCTCTAACTCACCATTTAGAAAAGTTGAATTGACATCTAGTTTATACATTGACCGTTTATTTCAAGTAGCTACTGCAACAATCAATCTTATTGTTTCAATTCTTGCATCCGGAGTATATACCTCATAGTAATCCTGACCATATTTTTGGAAGAAAAAAAAAACCTCTTGCAACTACCCTGGTGTGTTATTTCACACTTTGGCTTCAATTTAGTCTTAGGAGAAATTACACTCACCTCCCTTGAGTTCTATCAAAATAACACTTACTTTTAAAACTTACACTAACCTCCCTTAAAGTTTCATTAAAAGACAAACACCTCTCTTCTTTATTAACACCGTTGAATTACCATTAACTTTTAACAAATTGATACATTATCCCATGATGCATATCTAACCTCTCCAACAAAAAAAGAGAGAGAGAGATCGATGTCCAACAATATCTCATAATTAAACGACACATAGTACCAACATCACAAAATATATATATTACAAAAAATTGAATAATTTGTCTCTTTTTTTATATGAACCCATATATCTTCCTTCATTTGTCTCCAATGTTGCAGTTGTATATCATGTGACTCCATAATTGCAGACCGCCAACTAACCCTTGAAGATGGTCTTTTAATCATTTGCTCACATTTGAAGATACACTCGATTTCAATTAAAACCTATGCATCCTCCTTCAAAGCCAAAATTGGAGTCATCTTGGACATTCTCATGTGTATATTTAACTATTCATTCTTTAACGCCAATTGGATTGATTTTATTCAATCTCCCTCTCTCTATCATCTATCTATAAATAAATATACATCTTATTGTTCCATCGTGATTCTCTCTAGAATCAGCAAGTCTCTCTCATCTTCATCCCCTTGACACACTCTCTCTCTCTTTGGAATTAGCAAAGTATGTCCCGGAATATTAACACAATTAATTGATGAAAACTCAAGGGAGGTTACAGTAAGTTTTAAAACTAAAGGATGGTGTTAGTGTCATTTGAATAAAACTCAAGCGAAGTGAGTGTAATTTTCCCTAGTCTTAAAACTCACTTTACATTAATGCATCAGTCATTGCTGCTTTCTAGTGCTTTTCCTTCAAAGCTTATAGATTCAGTTTCAGCAAACATTTTTTGTTTTAGTAAAGTTTCAGCAAACATAGCTAGTTGAACTAGCTCACGTTTTCATTCACGATCGAGTCAGAGAACCTAAGACAGTCATTCAACCTATGAACTGCTTGAATATTTCTAGTTGGTAGGTATACCTTCACTTCCTTCATCTGTAACCTCATCTATTTCAATTTGATTATCAGCTTCATTTTGATCATTTTTTTCAGGTTTAGAGAAGTAAAATTGTCTCTCATTATACCTTATTCTTAGGACCATACAACTTGTAATTTTGACAAAACAAAAAACACAATTAATTTAATTATCAGAGAACAAAAAGTAACTTTTAGCGCCAAAAACCAAACACATAACTCGTTTAAAACATTTTTATGATCATATAATAAAATCTAATTTGTAAATATAGTTTATTTCATTATTAATCAACAAAGCTGAAAATTATTCCACTCTTTCCCCTAACCAGAGCTGTACTTGGGACAATGAAAATCAGGAAACAAAATAGTTTACACAACCACAAAATCGGAAGAGAATTCAAACAAATAAGAACACACAGATTAAAACCTCACAACAAAAAATGGAGCCATTTTGCTACTATTTGGAAGTTTTTACTATGGCATCCACTGTTTCATCAAACTTCAATAGCAACAACCAAAAAGTTTGAGATTGAGAACAAATATATAATAAATCTCATTCTGAATTCTGATACCTTAAGCATCAATCAATCACATAAAAACAACCACAAGATTCAAACAAAGAGGCAGAAAGTGAGAGACACAGCATATCAGGCTGCACAAGCAAAACAAGAAACAATAGAGAATAACATATTAAAAGAGGGTGGCATTTACTATGCACACTGCACAAATTTGTGCACTATACACAAGTTTAAGGAAATTATTTTCAACCATTGGATGAAAGATATTGATCTTTATTATAGTCTTCCTACACTGTATTTTTTTCCACTTAATTTGTCTTCAACCTTCCTCATCCACCCTATTCGTCCACCACCCTCCTCCATGTCCCCATTCACTTGCCACAATAGTAACATCAAACACACTTAAAATATTTAATTGTTTTTACCGGTAAGCACAAAAAAAAACACGAGTGAGTTTAATTGTTAAAAGAAAACTGAGGCATTACAAATTAATATTTGTTGGATCTTGAATTACAGTAGTGAATCCATCCGTCGCCGTAACGGATTTTCTTCACCGTTGTTGTCACTGCTTTTCATCGCTTCTTCTTTCATGTTGTTGTCTTTTATTTTAAGGGACTTAGGGTGGTGCTCATGGAGATGTTGAAGACGATGTTCAAGAAAAATGAGTATTAGATCTTGTTCTCTTTCACAAGATCCCTATGTCGATCTACTACGTTTTGTGTTTGGAAAACCTTCACCGGAGAGCCACCGTCCACCGCCGTTGTTACGGACTCCGGTCATCATCTCCATTTCATTTTTCCAAAAGGGTATAGTTATTGTTTTTATACCAATTCCACGGCTTACACCAGTAATCCAAAAAGAACTTGGGGAAAAAACGGAACATATATCATTTCATTTCATAGCAATAGCATAAGAAATTCAAAAGTGACAGAACCTACCTTATCTTCAATTAGTTAATTTTTTGGTTTCATCTTTGACATCAAAGTGAAATCACCTGATAAATAAAAAACAACAATAAGCATTGAAAAAATTATTAAAATAAATTATTATTAAAATAAATTAAAGAGATTAAAAAAGTGAGGGGAAAATACCATAGGCGGTGGCGAATTTGAATACGAAGAGAGGAACAGAACCAACATTGCTTGCTGCTGCTCTACTGCCGGAGAAAGTTAGTGAGATCTGATACTGACAGACTATAATAAAAATATGCTCTTTAGTTGATCTAATGGTCAAAAAAAAATTGACCTATATGGTACTCAAAGTTGTTTATGGTGCACAAATTTGTGTAGTGTTTATACTAAATGTCACCTTAAAAGAGACCAACCAGCATGAACAATAACGGACTAAACTTAAGCTGTCATAGTCAAACAAATATAACTTGAATAACAAAATCATCATCAGTACTCTAAAAATCTAAAAATCACTTAAGGGGTCAATCTAAAAACGGTGCAACACAACAACAACAACAAACTAAAACTGAACAGTCATTTTCACAGAAAATTCAGATCTGATACTGCCTACTCGCTTTACAAATCTGTCACCTCATCATGTGTCTTATGTTAAAACACACTTGTACAAAGTTGTTCATAATCAAATTGAAGACCATAATTAAATCTTCCTAGCTTCACAACCAATTGACGACAGGCCATGTAATTCCTCCTAGCTGATGCTGATTCCTAAGGATGAAACTGGTTCTGCTGTGGCTGTGGTGGCTGGTATAGCTGTGGTTGCTGGTACAACTGCGGCTGCTGTTGCTGGTAATGGTACTCTTGTGGCAACAATGGATAATGTGGAAATACCTGCGGGTGTGCCACAATTTGTGGTGGAAGTTGTTGTTGCGGTGGTGGTTGTGGCAGCTGCTGCTGCTGCTGCTGCTGCGGCTGATCTTGTGCCGACAGGTTCTGTTGCTGTGGAAGTGTTTCATCCTTTAGTGGTTCATTAAGATCCATGGCTACTAGTATTTCCAACTCTTGAATTGCCGCAATTGCAGTGACCGGACTTTCATGGTTAAAATGAGGCCTAAGTGCGGCAAGAGATTCCTTAACTTTTCCTTGCTGCAAATAAATGTACAGTGGATTAAATAAGACAGCTCAGAAAATATAATAAATAGAAGTAATTGATAATTGAAACCAAATACTATTTATTTCAGCTTACAAAGTGTTCAAGTTTCCTCTTGAGATCGTCTTCTTTAGCAGCATTTTGTGGAGCACTAGCAGTAGCAGGTGTTGTTCTCTGTCCAATCAATATGAGCAATAAAATATGCAAATAAGAACAGTTTATAAATGCTTAGGAAGATACAGATTAAAGTATATGATAAGTTCAGTTAAGATTTTAAGCATAAGTCATTCACTTCAAACTCAATTTTAACTAAAACAATTTCACAAAAACTTGTGCTTTCAAAAATCATGTTCGATAAACGCTCACTCAAACACACTACATGACTGTCATTTTCAATTTGGACCCTAGAAATCACAGTATCTCTGCTAAAAAAGATAAAAATGTGTAATGGTAATAAACTTACAGTGGAAAATTAAGTGACTGTTGAAATTCAAAAACAATTATACAATAGGGTTTAACTAATAATAATCATAAATCATATAGGGAATACAGGGAAAATGAGTGTAACAAGGCAGATAAAGAAAGGCAAAATGAATAAAGTAATTCAGACAACATAATTCAAACGCAAAAGCAATGTTGTCAACTGGATAATGGAAAATAGGGGTTCGCTCAAATTCCGCTACGCAACAATGCTATAGCCACTAGTATTTCATAATGTTACGTACAATATTGTGTATCGCATCTATTTAACAACACAACACAAAAGTTATTTTAAATATTCGTTCAAGTTTTGCTAGCAATAGTAGCACTATAGCGCCACTATTTAACAAAACAACACAAAAGTTACTTTATCATCTTGGGGAACAAATTATTTTTAAATCATAAAAAAAATTAATATAGGTAATCTACATGCTTTTCCCCTATAATATATATTTGCATAGAGTTGCTTTTATACAGATTGTGTACTACTATCCCACAAAAATGATAAGCTAGACTGAAAACAATAAAATTTCATAGAAAGTAAGACATCAAACAATAATGAAGTATTTAAAAAACTTCAACTTTAAACAACAAAGTAATAACTTCACTAAAAATCCAGGGAACAAAAACAATTTTAAACCGCACAAAAAATATGAAATAGAACTTGCAAATATTGTATAAACCACAAAGATCATTTTATACAAATATTGTAGTATCAGAAGTTGTTCATCACTCACTAAAAATGATGCAAATAAAAATAATAAAAACAAATTTAGAAAGCAAAACAAATAAGAGGACATTTAACAGTCCAAGAGCAATTCAAACAACTTAAGGACAAAAACAACATTAAACATACAGAAACTCAGACATTAAAATCGTACATATTTTTCTATAGTACAGTCCAAAAAGTTCAATTATAAGTCTACATATTTCACTCATGGTAAAGACAACATGACATAGTAGTCCTGGAGAGTCAACTTGCAGTTTATGAACATAAAACTCAATATTACAACAAAATACTTTCAATTATTAACATTATTTTTGTATAGAACTATCAATTGATACATAAAACTGCACTGTTTTCCATTCATATGGTCCATTGGCAATGTAGGGAGAAATACTTGAGCAGTTTTTAACAACAAAAATATTTAAGCAGTCCTAAAAACAATAACACAATATTTATATGAATAAAAGAAATCCCAAAAAAAGTACTACAGCTAACAATAGCAAATTGATGACATTCACCTTAAAACAGTCCCGCATAATAACTTGATATAGTATCTTAGGAACAAATTTTAAAATCATACAAATATTTTCAAATACAACCTATTCATATTTTGTATAATCCAATATTCACCTTAAAACAATCAGACATAAAAACTTGATATAGTATCTTAGGAACAAATTTTAAAATCATACAAATATTTTCAAATACAACTTGTACGCATTTTATATTGGAACAAATTTTAAAATCATAGAAATATTTTCAATTACAACTTGTACGCATTTTACATAATCCAGAAAAAACAACTGTTTTTTTTAGTGAAAAAAATCCATTTTCAGATTGCAAAATGCACTCATGTTAATTCTGCAATTCACAACAGTCCTACAAAGTAAACTTTTAGTTTGAAGATTAAAATTCACAGTTTTTGAAAATTACAATAATATAATAAGAAAACTTTCTTTAGAGTACATAATCTATGCATGTTAAATTGCTGCATCTCAAAATAATTTTACAAAGTGAATTTGTCAATCAAACGGAAAAATCTCACAGTTTTCCAACTGCAAATAACTCAATTAATAACTAATTATTATCACCACCAAAAACAAAGTTCATAAAAAAATCAAATCTATGTGAAAGAACTTAAGTTATTTAAGCTAAAATGTTTAATTTATATAACCACGGATGATGAAATTGAGCAGTATAATTTTAAAAAGGAGTTAACTTTCTTTTGAAGGAAAAAAGGAGTTAACTTAAGTACCTATATACTACATAAACAGAAACACACATAAAATAAACTTTAATTTGATAAATGACAGTGTTTTATTCACAAAAACACACATAAAATAAACTTTAATTTGATAAATGACAGTGTTTTATTCACAAAAATATTACATTTCAGAGTTAATAACATCCCTCCAAAAAAAGAGTTAATAAATCCAAATCTTGGAATTCAATATATGGCAAAATATGCATACATTAATTCTTTCTTTCTTTTACTTTTCTTGATACAATGCATAGATATTCCTAACAAAAACATGACATTACCATATTCAGTTCCAGTTAATCTACACCCAAAAAGGAAAAATCTTCAGAAAATTAAAAGGGTACAGACATGGAAATAAATAAATCCTACTAACACAATCAATCCAGCAAAGATTTAGGACAATCCAAACTCAAAATAGAAAACTTTGAACTACAAAAAATAATTTCATAAATCTGCACATCCGAAACTATTCAATAAACTTGAAAACAAGAAAAACACTAATCACTCTAACAAAATTATGATTTCGACAGAAAAATCAAAAAATCAAAAAACAAAAGTTTTATCCACAAGTAATAATAATTTCATAAAATGTGCACATCCAAAACCATTCATTATACTTCAAAACCAGGAAAAACAGAGTATTATAACAAAATTATCAATTTTAACACAATCATCAAAAAATTGAAAAACAAAAACTACAAAACTTAATTTCACAGGTCTAGCACATCCAAAAACATTCAATAAACTTCAAAACCAGAAAAAAAGAAAGAAAGAAAAAAAAAAAAAATATATATATATATAACAAAATTATCAGAAAAACAATTTCATAAATCTTGCATATCGAAAACCGCTAATTCAACTACAAGTCAAGAAAAACGCATGGCGTCGCGACAAAATTATCAATTTCAACAGAAAAATCAAAAAACATAAACTTTTGACTACAAAACATAATTTCATAAATCTTGCATATCGAAAACCGCTAATTCAAATACAAGTCAAGAAAAACGCATGGCGTCACAACAAAATTATCAATTTCAACAGAAAAATTAAAAACATAAAATTTTGACTACAAAAAACAATTTCATAAATCCTGCATATCTAAAACCACTAATTCAACAACAAATCAAGAAAAACACATAATATCATACAATATCATTAATTTCATCGAAAAAATATAACTACAAAAATTATTTCTGTAAATCTTACATATCCAAAACCACTAATTCATCTACAAATCAAGAAAAACACACAGATTATAACAAAATTATCAATTTCACCAAAACAATCAAAAAGATTAAAAAAATTCACCTTCTTAGGTCGACCCACAGGCCTTTTCCCAAAAGATTGAGCCAGCAGATTAAGTCTAGGACGTCCTCTTCCACGACCACCACCACGTCCTCTTCCAGCAACACCACCACGGCCTCTCCCACGTCCTCTGCCACTACCAGTAGCAGCAACGGCAGCAACCGGCACAGCAGCAACAGCATTCACATTCTTTCTTGGCCTTCCTCTAGATCTCGGAGTCAAAACAGCAACCCCTTCCACTCCAGCCTGCACTGTCCCTTCCTGCACAGGCGCAGCAAATGGTATCACAGTTGGATTCTGCTGTTGATTCTTCGGTGGACGCCCTGGTCTTCTCTTCGAACCACCAGCAGTACCAGTACCAGAAGCCGGAGTCAAACTCTCTGGCTGAATCTTTGGAGGACGACCTGGTCTCTTCTTTGATTTAGATTTCGAACCAGGTGGACGTCCTCTCCCTCGAGACGGTGTTGTTGATAGTGAAATCGAACCCAGACCAACTTGAATTGGGGTCGAGCCTGGAGAATTCAAGCTCGTCCCCTTTTTAGGACGGCCCCGTCCTCTTTTACTTCCTTCAAGAACAGTATTAGGCTGAATAGGAACATGCTCATCATTAAGCCCAAGTGCGGCCCAAACAGGCTCAGCAGAAGCATTCTGCTGAGCCTGTGTCTGAGCCGCAGCCGGGTTGCTGCTGTTATTATTATTATCAGTAGTAACAGCAGCAACAGGAAGTGGCTGCGGCTGAATAACAAAGTTGGTATTGTTATCTTGGGCCTGGGACTGGGTCTGGGCTACAGGAGTTTGGGCTTTTCTGGGCCTACCACGAGGTCTGGAAGAAGGTGAAGCGGTGGTGGGAGGAGGAGGTGCAGGAGAAGGAGGTAATGGGGTGGATCTAGGGATTATGTAAGAGTTTTTGATCATTTGAAGTAAACCTTCAGATTTCAAACGCTTCAAGTGATGAGTTAACAAGTTTTGATGAGATTCTGAATTTGGAAGTTGGTCTCTGTAAACATGTTCTATGTATTTTGATATTGCTCTTTTGCTTGAACCATCTTTCTCCTTCAATGCTTCAATTGCTGTGTATATCATCTGCAACAAACAAAACAAAGATAATGAATCTTGTTAGTTCATAACTATAATTATTTATCAAGATTTTAGAGAGAGAAACAGAGATGGTTTAGAGAGAGAGAGAGAGAAGATTACCTCAGCATAAGGTGGGTGGTTGAAAGAAGAAGGAGGAGGAGGAAGTTGTGGTGGTGGAAGAGGGTGGTTGTTGGGTTCGACGGCGAAGGGGACGGTGTTAGGAGGCGGAGCTGGAGAAGAGATCGAGGATGGGTCC
>Ga0315913_1007965_pt1 | contig 12615 bp, 3 predicted proteins | sample MpolsnodulesMG_FD_207736 | JGI IMG/M metagenome (GOLD analysis project Ga0315913, IMG submission 207736) | Medicago polymorpha root nodule microbial communities from Los Angeles, California, United States - small nodules | ecosystem: Host-associated > Plants > Roots > Nodule | place: USA... | reverse complement strand
GCTTTCCAAATAGTATTTCCAAGGTTAATACCCCAAAACTATACACATCACACTTCTCATTTACTTCCATTGTGTATGCAAGTTCTGTAACAAACACTAAGAGTTGTCATTGTGAAAAATAGGGTTCCAAAAACAAACATGAAATGTAGACAATTAATACAAATGATAAACTGTAAAATCATTAACTAATACAAAGATAGGAAATTAACCTGGAGCAGTGTATCCAACGGTGCCTACAAGAGAGGTCCAGTTGGAAGAATCTGGATTAAGAAACTTAGCTGTTCCGAAATCTGAGACATGAGCCACATATTCCAAATCCAAAACAATATTCTTACTGGATATATCACGATGAACAATTGATGGTGAGCAATCATAGTGCATATAGCATAAAGCATTAGCCACATCTTTAATGGAGTTCACCCTCTTATTCCAGTCAAACATAGTTGCTTGCTCATCGTCTTTCAAAATCTTGTCCACACTACCCTTCTCCAAGAACTCATAAACCAAAAATGAGTGCAATCGATGTGAACAATACCCATATAGCTTCACAATGTTTCGATGTCGGATTTCTGTTAAAGCTTGGATCTCACTTTCAAAAGCCTTTAGATTGGACATTTCTCCATTTTGTAATGAATGAAGTTTCTTCACAGCTACAATTTCTCTTGTAGGCAACTCTGCTTTGTAAACACTTCCATGTCCTCCCACCCCAATAATATGCTTGTTGTCAAAATTTTCTGTGGCTTCGATAATGTTCTCATATACCATTTTGCCATCATAGCTCCATATTTCAAATAGATTTTCAGCATTTGACTCTTCTTCAGCCTGGTGGTCTTTTGTGCTTGAAGTCCGACAAAGTTGATGCGAGATCGCATAAAAAAATAATGCTAGCAATAGAATGCCAAGAGTGACTGTGAGGGGTAAAACTACCACCAAGATGTTTTTTGTCCTATGACTGTGAAAGTTGCTACCTGATGTTGAGCAAGGCTCCAGTCCAGAGACATTACCACACAAGCCTTTGTTATTTCTCAGTGCTTCAATTGGAGCTTTCTGGAAGGCTGGAATGCTTGGAATCGGACCCTCCAACCGGTTGTATGATATATCAACAGTTGTCACGCTTATCATATCAACTGAGCTGAAGAGAATGGTACCAGAAAGATTATTATGTGAGAGATTCAATGTTTCTAAGTATTTTAACTGCCCCAACATTGCCGGAATGGTTCCGTTCAAAAAATTCTCGCTAAGATCAAGATCTTCAATAACATTTAATCGGCCAAACTCAACAGGAATGTTTCCTTCAAACTTATTTTTGCTTAAATTCATGTGCAATAACATTGACAAACTTCCAAGTTGCTTAGGGATTGAACCACTTAAATTATTTGTTGAAAGCTCCAAGGTATTTAGTTTTTGCAATGATGCAACTTGTGCGGGAACTTCTCCTGAAAGATGATTGTTACTTACCGAGAGTTGGAACAGCAAAGATAAGCTTTCTAGCTCCTTTGGAATTTTTCCAGTAAGATGGTTTAAAGACAGGTTTAGTTGCTGTAAATTTGTTGCTTGACCTAGTTCTGACGGTATGTTTCCTGTTATATTATTGTTGGAGATTTTAAGGCTTGCGAGATTCTTACACTTACCCCAATTTGGTGATAGATGGCCATAAAAATTATTATCACTCAACTCCATGTAGTACAAAATTGGATACACACCAAAAGCATCTGTTATATTTGCAGTTAATTGATTTTTATTCAGGCTAACTCTAAGAAGGTTGGAGCAGTTCTTCAAACTCCTAGGAACTAGTCCTGTGAAATGATTATTACTAGCAGTGAACCAATATAACTTTCCACTAACACAAATGCTGTGTGGTAACTGACCTGTGAAATTATTATAATCTATATCAAAAATTTCAATATTGTCAAGCCTATTCATTTCCGTTGGAATATTGCCACTTAGTACATTTGAGAAAAGTATCAAGCGACTAAGTTTTGTCAAATTTCCAATAGTGGAAGGAATACTGCCACTTAGTGCATTTGAGTAAAGCATTAAGCGACTGAGTTTTGTCAAATTTCCAATAGTGGAAGGAATTGGTCCAGAGAGTAGATTTCGTGAAAGAAAAATGATATCCAAATTAATCAAGTAACCTATGGAAGGTGGAATGTTTCCAGTGAGGGAATTTGAGGAAAGATATAATAAACTAAGTTCTGTCAAATTTCCAATAGTGGAAGGAATACTGCCACTTAGTGCATTTGAGAAAAGCAATAAGCGTCTGAGTTTTGTCAAATTTCCAATGGTGGAAGGAATACTTCCACTTAGTGCATTTGAGTAAAGCAATAAGCGTCTGAGTTTTGTCAAATTTCCAATAGTGGGAATGTTACCAGTGAGATGGTTTCTATGAAGGTAAAGATGTTCTAAATTGCTCAAGTTTCCAATTGTAGAAGGGATTGGGCCTGAGAAATGGTTCACAGACAAATCAAGTTGATTGACTGTTTTTAGAAAGCCAATTTCTTGAGGAATGAAGCCATAAAGACTATTCATTCCAAAATATAGCTTCTTGACATTGACCAAATTGCCAATTTCACGAGGAATATGGCCAGTAAGTGTGTTGTTATATAACATTAGAATTGATATATTGGCCAACATTCCTATTGATATTGGTATAGTCCCTGTGAGATTGCAGCTATGAAAATCAAGCATTGCCAAATTCCTCAGTTTACCTATCTCAGATGGAATAATTCCAGAAATATCATAATTTTCACTAAGATCAATATAGGAGAGTTTTGACAGATTACCAATGCTATTGGGAATGCTGCCGTCGAGTTTGTTTTGTGAAAAATCAAGAGTGTTTAGATTGGACATTACACCAATATGGTGTGGAACAACTCCATAGAATGAGTTGTTTCTTAAATCTAAGTCTTGAATTTTCGGAAGTGATGAGAAATTGAGACTTTGAAGCGTACCTCTTACTCCAAAACTGGTGAGATCTATCTTGTAAATAGATTTTGAGTTATTATCACATGTGATTCCTTCCCAGCTACTACAAGGATTATTACCAACCCATGAAGAGAGTAACGCCTTGCTTTGGTAGTCAAAGCTTGCTTTCCACTTGTACAGAGCATCTGCCTCGCTGCCTTGGTCTTTTGTTGTAGGATGAGGTGATGTGGCCATAACAAACACACAAAATAACACAAAAAGACAAGACATTGGTAAAAGCATCATCCTCTCAAGCATTTTTTAAATTCAAACACAAATGAAAGTATATTCAATCACTCAAAAGTGTATAGTATAATAGAACAAGAGACTTATTATGAATGCATGCATCTTAAGGAAAGTTGTGGATGATATTTATACGCGCTCAGGGTGATTAAAGTCATTTATTATTCTACTTTTATACTATCCTACTTTTATGTTTTCCAAATAGTAAGTACCCCCGGTTGATTTATAATTTTTTAATAATAGTATTTAATAAGCACTCAATCTTTCAATCCCTCCAATCATGTATCTCACACTAATTTTTTAAATGGGACTCATTAATCAACTATCAATAAATTTATATTATTACATTTCAATTTTTTAATATTAAAAAAGTGTGGATTACACTTAAGATTACGATCTTAGTACGATATTGAGTCTTATAAGACCTCAAAAAAATATTTCCCCAATGGGATACCTAATAGATACCATCTCATTTGTACCCGTATATTTTTTTTTTATAAGTCAAAAGCAAAATGACATCAAAAAGAATAGTGTCCAACTAAATTGGTACCCTACTCTAATTTGTTGTCAATTGCTCATATATATTATTAAAAAAAAGAAAAACTGGGGGACATAAAACCTGACCCAGTCAACAACCCTAACGGGCAAAACCAAAAAATAAAAAATCCACAAAGTGGATCCAATCCTAAACATTTCTAACAAATAAGCTCGAGTCTAAAATTTGGCGAATGAACCGATCGTCAACACAAAATCGGATCACGTACCATCAACTATCTGCAACAAAGACAACAAGCTTTGACGACTCTTTCGAGTCCATACAATACCAGAGACAAATACTTGAAAGTGGGGGTGGAATCGACCGCTAACACGGTAATTAATGAATTCACATGCACCAACTGGTCAACTGATTAATTAGTCATTTATGGCCCACATCAACCAAACATATAAGCATAGCCGAGGCACGTTGAGGATGGCATATGTACTTGACCGCCAACACGGTGACGAATATCGAACATCAACAATTTACTGTGACAAACCATGCAAATTCACGGTCATTTTTAGCCACACAATCCAAAATCGATCCCAAGACCGAATCAGATTTTTTTTAAAAACAGCAACAACCCAAAGCAGTCCAATCCTTTGACGTGGTCGGTGCAAAACTGAATCGTAAAAACCTGTAGAGAACATAGCAACCAAACCTGCAGAGAGACAAACTCAGATCTGCAGGAACCGTTGAAACTGTAACCACCATCGTCACCCACCACAACCCTTGCAGAGAGCGAAGAATCAAAGAGAACGAATCTGGGTCAGATCAAACAGACCCAAACCGGATTCTTTGAAACGGCCCGAACAGCCTCGACCGCCGCCATAACCCAACAGAACGGACCAAGAAGGAACAAGAGAGGGGCACCGACGCGTTTGAGATCGCGAGATCCAAACACGTTTCAAATGAGAACCAAAAAAGAACCACTAGCGAGATGAAACAACACCATATCAAGAAAAGATGGTGGTGCAGAGGGCCGACGCCACTCGCCGCAGCTTCTACATCTTAAAATGACAGATTGGATAAGGGGAGATGAAGGCGGTGGGTACCGTGTTAGAGAGAAGTCAAAGAGAAGTGTCAATACCCGTATATAGACTTTTAAGTGGTGATAATAATAATAATAATAATAATAAGGAGGAGGACGATGACGACGATAAATACAATTATATTCAATAATATATAATAAAAAAAACGCAGAAATTATTAACGTCTTTTTTTCATTAGTGAAATATTTATTTTTGTGAGATTTTAACATATTTATAATCTACCACTTTATAATATCTAATAACAACTATTTCATAAACGATTTGTAAAAAAAAAAAAAAAAACTATTTTATTAACGTTATCTTTATGATTATTTTTTTCTTATTTCTAAATGTAAATAATATTGCAAATACATTTTAACACATAACCCATACTTCGACACTCAATTCGTACGGAGCACGGGTTTGTTGCTAGTTCTCCGATATAATCTAATATGTGTCGGTGAATGGCTCCTAGAACCATATGTCATGAAATCCCGTTGAATATGATTTTGCAAACAAAAGTTCTCCTCCTCCTTCATAGAAACTTCCACACCATCGTACATCTCTTTAGTTAAAACAACATTTACTTTTGCCTCTCAGTTTTCGGTGCTACAAGGGCAGAATTTTCCAGCTGTGTATCAAAGAAAGGTGTTGCAATTCTTTAGGTCACACCCACGTTTATTCTTTAGGTCCTTATTACCTTGTTTAAACCAATGTAATTTCCTTGCTAGTTGATACATGGCCCACGTGAGTAATTGCATGTTGATTTCCTGTGTGACCGCACATTAGAAACATCCATTTTTGGATATTTAAATGAGTCTTACATGTATACATCATTCATTTATAATTTTTTGATAATAGTATCTAATAAGCATTTAATCTCTCCAACTCAACATCTCACACAAATTTTTTAAATGGGGCTCACTAATCAGCTACCAATAACTTTATATCATTCCTTTTTAACTTTTTAATATTAAAGGAGTGTGTTCTCATTTAAGACTGAGGATCTTAAGTGAAACCTCGTATCTTATAAGACCTCAAAAAACTATTTCCCATTGCAGATGGTCTTAGCACCGAGAGGTTTCTTTCCATGAACAATATTCACAGAAGTCTGCGACCATGCTACATCTTAACAAGAAATTTTTATAGCTACATGTGTCAAAACGAGAATTAATGTATTAATGTATCCCGTCTTTTTAATTTTATGTGGAAGAAAAAATATTCTCTAAGAAAAAGTTTGAAGAAGAATGTTATATCAAAAGCGATTTTTTTTATAACATGTCAAAATAAGATTTTGTTTTTTATAGTATCCAATATTGTTTTTTCTCCTATTATTGTAGATTATTCGTATTTTAATGATATTTAACTAATATTTTAATTAATAAAAACAATATTGAAAGAAAAATGTTACTCCAGATCATTTTTTTTATATCTGGTCAAAATAAGTTTTTTTTTATAATGACCAATATTGTTTCTACTGTTTTTTGTAAATTAATATTTTTTTTCTATTGTTGTAGAATGTTTCTTGTATTATTGTAGATTATTTCTATTCTAATGGGATTTAATTAATTTTTTAATTGATAATTTAAATAATATTATAAAAATTATAAAAATGATTTAAATGAAATGTAAAATTGAAAGACAAAATTCAGCTCAAGAAGGGTATATCCCCTTTAAAAATAAAGATATTTTTTTTAACAAATGGTGAGCAGATGGTTTTACCATCTGCAACACGCTAGATATATATATATATATAAATAAAATAATGGAAATCAGAACAAAAAGAGAAGGGGCACATAAAGCAAAACCTTCTCAAACGATAAAAGCAAAGTAAAATCAGGACAAAAGTCAAACCCAGAAAGAGAAGAAACAAGAGTATCTTGGAATTGTAAGTGGTCGAAAGTTAGAGTATTTTCTCTAAGTTTCTTCCGATTGCATGGAAGTGGTAAGTTAGTTAAGTCTAATGGCCGGAGGGATGACAATTTGCGTAAATTCTCCATAAAGGTATGTTCTTGTTCTTTAAATTCATGTAAATTCTAACTTTTTGCTATTATATTGCTTGAGGACAAGCATCGGTTTAAGTTTGGGGTTTTGACGGATCATCATATGATATTTTTGGAATTATTTTTAGTACTTTTTTTTGCATTTGAAGACAAATAAGACGAGAGTTAGAGGAGTCGTCAATGGTTTGACGAACATATTGTATTGTTTTCCCTCGAGTCGTTGTAATTCACTTTTATCGTAAATCATGAAACTTCAAAGGTGTTTTGAGTGTTTTGTATGAGAAATCATGTAATTCAACAAATCAAGACATCACGTGAACGATCAAGGATATGAGTTTGAAGTTCAATGGTTCTTATAAGGTTCTTGAAGACAATACAAAGTGCAGAAATTTCATTTCAAGTTCGTAGGTGTTTCCAGACGGAAGAATGATCGAAAACGGGACAAAAACACACATGAGAGTTTGTCTCTTCCGCCTCTTGTGCATGACCATGTTAAATTAAAATTCGTTTAATTATGTTTAAACTTCTAAATTTTTGAATGGTTTTTTACGGGCATGTTAAGAATATCATAAAATATTCTTTTATAAAAAAAAATCAGTTTTTTACGGGCATGTTAAGAATATCATAAATTCAGTCTTTTATAAATTTTAATTACAAGGACTAAAAGTATGAGGATTAAATCAAAATCTTTTTGTTAAATTAAAATTTGTTTAATTAAACTTAAATTTTATGAGGATTAAATCTCTATCTTTTCATACTACGATAAATTAGTCCTCATTGTAACGAATCAAAATTAAGATTGAGGAGTCCACTTTCCGTTTTAAAGCTAAGGAACAACAAGCACAACTAAAATCTAAGATTAAAGCTAAGGAATATAAAGTTAAGGAATAACAAGCACAACTAAAATCTAAGAAGCATGATCAGAAAGAGGTGTGTACATGATCCTTTCCCCCTTTTTTTGTTTGTTAATAATCCCAATCCCCTCCCCTCTTCATACAGAGAAGACTCCAAGTCACCACAAGAATTCAGCAAGCAAGTAGCAGGATAAACAAGTCTCCACAAAAAACAAAAAACAAAATCATTGCTCTCCTTCCTTCGTTTGGAGTCCTCGTTATGCACACAGATGATTGTAAAGTCAATTACTAGATGCAGACAAAAAATTGTTTGAAAATTTGAGTAAATAATAAAGAACTAATTAGTCTTGAAGTACCATATTTTAGTTCAACTGAGACACAATAATGTACCTTGCTAATTATTCATGTTATGATATATTATTTGTTATTTTGTTATATTAGAAATGCTGGTTATTTGTGTGATGGTCATAATGAAATATTAGCACTACACAAAGAAAGTCGAGAATGTGTTTGGTTGAGATCTATGATTGAACACATAGAAAAAATTTGCAATTTTTCTTTCGGAAGAGTGAATAAAACAATCTTTTATAAATATGATACTATGTGCAGTCAACAAATTTGTTCGTGTGAAATCTTCCAGACCTTCTCACAAAATCACTCCCAAGCATAATTTTTGAAGAACTGATACAAAATATTGATCTTCATTGTCTCAGAGATGATTGTTTGATTGTGGTGGAGATATAAATATCTTTTGTACTCTTTTTCCTTCACAAAGATTTTTTTCCATTGAATTTTTTCTTAGTAAAGTTTTAATGAATCATATTCTCGATGGACATCCAAAGAGAAGTGTTATGAATATAACAATTAGTGGATGTTCATCCATTAACCTTCTGCATACTTGTAACTCTCACTAGTAAGTGGTTGTAATGTGACTATTCATTTACCTATTTGTATCCTATAAGAAAAATGATAGGTTGACACCATTTTTTATGTACCTCTCATGTACACCCCATGTGACAGGGGTATTTTAGTAATTTCACATCACACCATCACCACTTTTTGGATGAGTGTCACGGTTTTTGCCACATGTTACAATTGCGTGTGGGTGTCAAGGAGTGTATGCCACCTAAGGTGATTCATGTATAAGGGTTGATCCTATAAATAAGACCTAGTTCCTCCAATCCTATATAGAAGAAAATTTCCAAAAAAAAAAATTGTCATATTTATAGGAAAATATCACAACTTTTAAGGTGTAGTTATTACTTAAAAGACTTTTTTATCCCTTATTTAATGTTTGTCTTTTTAATATTAGTGGTTGCTTCAAAACTTTCTATGAGGGTATATTTGTAAAAATATTCAAAAATTACACTAATTAATGAGTTTATTGATTTTGTGTTTTTTTATTTTTCTTCTTATAATAAGGATCAGATGGAGTATATTGCAATGTAAAGACACACTTGTGAAGTAATACAAAATATTATTTTATTCTCTCTTTATTCCTTTCACTCTATTCTTATATAATATTCTATATATCGTTATACTTTTGATTAATTTCATAACATGTAAGAAATTATTCCAAAATTTTAGTAATTTTAAAATATGAACGACAATCAAGCCGGCATGGAAGCGTATTTAATGACTTCACTGTTCCCTTTTTTTTAAGGAAATGCTAACTTGGAAATTATGCATTCAACTTATTGAAAGATTAAAAAACAACTTTTTCTGCATCAAATTTAACAATTTTTTCTTTTTAAAATCCTTAAGAAGTGTTCTAAGGACACTCGTTAATATAACTTTCTTTTATTCACGTTGAAAAGACCTCAGGTCAAGCTTTTGCATTTCCTAGGACAAATTAGTCCTCGTTATAACGAGTAAAATCTAAGAAATAGCAACGACAACTAAAATTTAAGAAGCATAATTAGAGAGAGGTGTGTAAATGATCTTTCTAGGAAACGCACGCTCGGACACCTTTTCCATTCAATTTTTTAATTTAATCAAATTCATTCTTCCATCTAATTTGTGCTAGTCATCCGACAAGAATTCAGCAAGCAAGTAGCAGGATAAATAATAAAGAAAATCACTGTTCTCCTTTACTCCAAACATATTTGTTTTAATAAATTTTACTTTTCTTAGTTTCTCTCATCTTATAGGAAATGCACGTTCCGTCCCCCTTTTTTTTGTTTATTCATACAGAGAAGACTTCATGTCACACCTTTTCCATTTCCTATTGTTTTTTATGGGTACATTCAATTTTCTAATTCAATCAAATTCGTTCTTTCATCTAATTTGTGCTAGTCATCCGACAAGAATTCAGCAAGCAAGTAGCAGGATAAACAAGTCTCCAACAAAACAAAAAAAAGCATCATTGCTCTCCTTCCTCCGTTTGGACTTTGGAGTCCTCTCGTCACACCGATGTTTTCGCCTCGGCAACCTGCGATTGTAATACACGAATTTGGGAGGTACATGAACCTGGTTCCACCATGATTCTTCCACGAAAATGATTAGTGTATTATTGCCAACGGCGAAGCTAACAAAAACTTTGCGGAGGGGCCAACTATAAACAAAATATAAAATATTTTAAAACTAACATATTAAATTTATGGATAAAATATTTTTTTAGTCCTGTAAATTATAATTTTTAAGATTTAGCTCTTAAATAAAATTTATTCAATCTTTGTCTCGGTTTTTTAAAATTTTACGAAAAAGTCTTTTTAGTCTTGAATTTAATCTCTATAATAACAAAAATTAAAGACTAAAATTAAACAAAATCTTAGGAAATTAACTTCAAAATCGCAAGTGTTGTAGAGATTAAAAACAAAATAAAATGAAAATTAGCCAATACATAAAAATTAATTTTGAGCAGCAACAAATGATAAAAATTGACAATAGCTATTTAAAAAAGTTAGACAAAATGCGTTTCAAGAAGCCAATTTTATCTATAGTTGATTGTTCACAAAATAGAATGATAATGTCTTCTTCAATGTAACAATTAGATTATTTGCAAGAAACTCATTGCCCATTTAATATGTTTATGACTATTGTCTTGATAATTTTAATTGTTAAAAAAGTTTTCTCTATAGTTGTTATTGCGACTAAAAATACCGAACTATTACAAATAAATCTATAAATCATCTATTGATATTTTAATTTCTTATTTATGCTAAGTTTTTTACAATTGAACTTGTTTGGGGTAGCTCAATATTTATTATTTGAGGTAGTTAGATATAAATACATACCAACTAATTCAAAAATAATATCTTTTTTGGGGTAGCCGAGGCTACCCCTTGTATATGAAGGGCTACGCCCCTGATTATTGCAACTCTTTCTTTTTAGGGTTTTTATTTATTTATCAAATTAGTATGGACACTCGTGTCAAACACGGGTTAGACTTTCGTCATACTTACAATATTGGGTGAAAATGTGGTATCATTTTAATTTGTGTGGTTGCTATTAGTCCTTTGAGTAAATCAGCACCAATGTTAGCTCCCCCATAAGGCCCAACGTTGATATCATAATCCGGTTCGACTTTGTAAGAATAAAGCTTCATACTTGAGGGAGAATGTCATACTTAAGGGAGCGATGTTAACGTGTCAAGTGTGAGATAAAGTTCCACATTGAATTCTTTGGCTTTGTTTGGATTGATGGAACATAACGTAGCGGAGCAGGAAGGAATATAACGGAATGGAGCGGAATGGAATGGAATAGATAGTTTATTCCATTATTTGGATATTTTACAATGGAACGAAACAAATTTACCTTTCTATTGTTTGGATTGTTGACGGAATGAAATAAATAATAAAAATTTTATTCCAATTATATCCTTCTTTAATTTAAAATACTATTATATAAAATTAAAGCATTTATATTCTATTAAAATGATTAGAAAACATAATTATTGTAAAAAAAAAAACATATAATTATAAATATAATAACAAGGGGTTGAAGTTACATTTCTGAAGCTATATTCGAGTATATTACGATTAGAGCTGTCAAAACGGATCGGACCATATGGGCCGGTCCGAAAGCCCGAATAAAACGCAGGGTTTGGGCCGAAAAATTGGAGCCCGAATTTTTCCAAAGCTTTTTAGCCTGGCCCGTAACCCGTTCGGGCTACAGGCAGCCCGCCAAAAATTCAAGTGGTTTTTTTTGTGTGTTGTCTGTGTGTTACTTACTGGACAGCCCAAGTGGGTTTTTTTTTATTGTTTTTAAATTTTTACACCAGCTGCTATCTTGCTATCTGCTATATTGTTCCCTTTCTGAGTTTATTTTTTTTACACCACTGTTGCTTTGAACATTCTGTGAAATAAGTTCTAAACTGTTTTCACTAGTATTCTATTCTGATGAAATTCCATTTATTGTGAACTTCATTCTTAAGATTAAATAAATAAATATTTACTTATGTATATTGATTATAAAAAATAGTTACATACATTAGTTACTTATGCATACTATTGGAATTCATTTCTAAACTTAACTCTTACTTATGCATGCTATTCATTCTGTTCTGATAAAAATTAAGTTACATTTATGCATACTATTCTGTTCATTGTTTTCAATAATAAACTGTTTATTCTTTTTGAAATTTGCTTATGAAAAAATAAACAATCAAATAGTTAAGTTATATTTATGTATTCCTTATATTACTTAATTAAGTGGTCATGTGTTTATGCTTCTACATTCATTCTTGATTTATTCTTTGATTTTAGGTGTTTTTTCTTCTTGTTATTGTTGTTGGAGGCTTTCTGAGGGGTTTATCCTGTCACTGTTTCCGAGTCCAATGTCGCCAACATAACAATTATGTTGCTCTTAGCTTATTTAACCAAACTGTAATAAAATGAAGTTTATCTTGAGAGTTTATCCTTCTAATATAACCCTACTATAAGCCATCACATATCTAACATTTAGAAGCACATGAATATTTCTGCTTGTAATTACTTTGTATCATTGCACGTGAAAATCTCAATATTGTAAAGAGGTGAAAA
>Ga0315913_1007961_pt1 | contig 12624 bp, 5 predicted proteins | sample MpolsnodulesMG_FD_207736 | JGI IMG/M metagenome (GOLD analysis project Ga0315913, IMG submission 207736) | Medicago polymorpha root nodule microbial communities from Los Angeles, California, United States - small nodules | ecosystem: Host-associated > Plants > Roots > Nodule | place: USA... | reverse complement strand
CTCCTCTAGTATACAATTATGTTACATATGAACTCTATTTATAGAGAAATACAATGACTTGGTGGGCAAGCATAATATAGCCCAATAAGCAAACAATATGACCCAATAACCCAATTGCTATATGGACATCCACTTATAATATTCATAACAAAATATAAAATTTTCTAATTTAAAAAAATTCAAGATAAAATTAATTAAAATCTAAACTTAAAAATTATATGTTGAGCTAATTAAATTTTTTAAGGATAATTAAACAAAATTGTTTTCTTTATCTCTTTTCATTTTTCCTTATTTTTTTTGTCTCTTCCGACATTATTATTTATCTTTGTAGGAGAAAAATGCATTTTGAAGAGGATCCTGATCCAACTTATCACACAAAATCTCACAATCGCCCAACAACAACAACCATTCTATAGGCATGACACCTTAATTCACACCCGACTGAATCCACTTCTTTGTAGGCGTGTGGGTGTTGATATCAGTCACACATCCTTCCCCAAACCTGCATTGTTTCTAAACAAAATATTTTTATTTCACACACACACCTATATATCTGTTAGTTTGATTTAATACTAGTTATATATCATACATATTTCTTGGGTACAAAAAATTTATTATTAATTTTAATCTCCTCTCAATAGAAAATTAATGTTGATGTAATTTTGTTTGAGAATTGTTTAATAATTATTACTATATTACAATAAATACAATATAATCTTTTAACTTTATTATTTAGTGTATGTGGTAGGAGCGGGGATGGAAAATCGACCCCCATTAAAGGTGGACGCGGGGACCTAAATTTTAACCCTGACATAAAATGGGAGTGGGTGTAAGTTTTTTGTGGGGAGTCGAGGGCGGCGATGGAGGAAGCAAAACCTACCTCCAACCCTCATACCTGCCCTCCCCCCATTTCTCAACAGGAGATTCTATAATTGCTCCTACCTTTGTCATATTCTTTTTGCATTGTCGCCTGTGTACATGCCAACAACCATTTTGCCTCACTATCATCTTGGTTCCCTTAAGTTTAAGAACCATAATTTATTGCTCGCTTTCGTCCCATCATGAGCCAATTTCAAACTGCAGGAGATTGATATTGTGTGACCTAGTGTATCACGAATAATATGATACGATATGCGGGTTGGCAAAATTTGACGACTGGGATTAACAAATATTGCCAATCAATTGTCACATATCACCGAGCACTATAACGGTGGTTTGTATTTTGATGTTTAAATAAGATAATTGTATTTCCTTGTACCAAAAAATAAAAAAAGATAATTGTTTTTCCTCAAAAAAAAAAGATAATTGTATTCAACGTGAAAATTTTAAATTATCATTTCTCCCTTCTTAATAATTATTTCTTTGACTTCCAAAATTTTCACTCCACTTAAATTCTTTTTGGATCTCTGGATATGGTTTTCGAGTTATTCAATAATTTTATTTTATTTTATTTTATTATTATGTATAGCTCAAATTTGCCATTTTTAAGAATGTTAGAAATATCAAAATTTGAGTTGTTCCGAAGTCCTTTTACATAATTTTTTTTATCATTGTTCTTTCTAAATAAGAAATTATACAGTTGAACCTTAGCTAATTTTTTAAAATTGAAAAGCTTAAAATTTTAGTAATCCATGAAAACTTTTTGAGCTTTGTTATTTCTAGCGAAGCAATTTGTCCCGAGGTTATCCCAAATAGTCAATCGCCGTTGGATTAGCAACTGCCACAATACATAGGTGGATGGAATTCAAAATGGATTTATGCTACCATTTACTTTATTGGGTCGTGATATAGTCATGAGTTGCTTTGTCGGGACAAATAGCTTTTTCCATATTTTTTTATAGAGAGATAAATTCGCAAAACTTCACAAATAACACTCACTAATTTAACCCACTTGGGTTGGTTTAATGGTATTGACTTGGAACCTTGGAGTGAGCTCCTCCTCAAGGTTTCAGGTTCGATTTTCTCTGGTGCCTATTAGAGGGGTTAGTTTAGCTTCTTCAAAAAAAAAACACTCACTAATCTTTTATTGTGGTGTATAAGAGTTTCATATTTGTGATACCTTCATGAGTTTTTTTTTTATCGTGGTGTATAGCAAAATAAGGAATGGTCAATTTTGGGTTTCTCAATGGATTTAGCTCAAGCATAATGAAAAGGCCCGGTTTTGTTGCATCATTCATTAATCCATTAGTTTGAGAATATTTTATAGGTCCTTTCGGGTAATTTTTAGGCCTCCAAAATTTCTATTTTTACCCTTAACTTATACGTTCGAGAGATACTTCTTTAAGGGTTCAAAAAGTTATATCAAGTTCGTTTAATTCCTGGAGTTATCTCTTGGATGACCTGTTTTGTAATGTTACAAGAATGGAAGGCTGCAACTATGACAACAAATGCCAAATCACAATTGAGACAAAACCGAAACCACGCTAAAGCCATGAAACTCTTGGAACAAATGACCATATTTGTGCAAAACGTGAATTGGGGGGCACTAACGAGCAGAACAATTGTATATTGAAGTGCAATGAAATAACACAGGGCCTCTAAGATCAGCATTAATAGATGACTTATAGACATTTGTTATTATCATCATCATTACTATTTTGGGATTAGGATTAGTGCCATAAACTAACGATCCTTAACTCACAAAATAAATGTTGCTGAACCAAAAGGAATGAAGAGGATTGGAAGAGTGCACGTGTGTAGACACTTCATGATACGGAACTATAGGAGCCATGTCATCTCTGATTCACATAGAGACGTTCAATGGGACCTACATAAGTGTTTGGGGGGTGTCAATAATATCTGTCACAGTCACAGCTTTAGTTTTGCTTTTAATCGTTTATGCCTTATGGTACGGGTAACCAATACCGACACTCGTTGCTGTCTCTATCTCTACCTAAATATTTCCTCCATTTTCTTATGGATTTAATTAATCTACACTTTGTCTTATCAAACAAATTAATCTTCAATTTACAACTCATAAAGGTGTGGTAAGAAAACTTATTGTCTTTGATCGTGACTATTGAGGAGTTTAGGGAGCGGCAAACGTCTAGGACCAATAAGAGATTTGGATGTCACATCTTCACCCAAAACTTTGAGCAATGAATCTCCTCTCTTATATATTTAACGTTTCCTCTATTCCTAGTCGATGTGAGACATAATCACTCACACTTTATTTCCCAACAATAACTATTACTAAAATCATTCATATGAATGGTTGTGATACAATATGACCAACATATTAAAATTAAGGGCTAATAGTGTTTTACCTCCTATAATATAAGTTATTTTCGGTTTTTCCCCTGTAAAATATTCTTTTTGATTTATATTTTTTTTGGAATACCCCCTAACAGGTCATTCAAAAACCAATTTTTATTTTATTTTTGCTGAAATGTTCGTTTTTGAATGACCTATTAGGGGGGTATTCCAAAAAAATATATTTTACAGGGGGTAATAAAAAAAATATTTTACAGGGGGAAACCGGAAATGACCTATATTACAGATGGTAAAACACCATTAACACTAAAATTAACTTATTTTGACGAAATAATAGTTATTGTTACTATGAACTTTAAAAAGACAAATAAAAAGTTTTTTGTTCAAAAATTTCATAATACGTTTGAAAATAATCTCAGCAATTCCTAGATTTGCATTAATAGAAGATAAAGGTCCCTATTCAGATTAAAGAGATGGTAAAAGACACATAAGATTTCATTTGAGTCTCCAGAGACTCGGTAATATTTGCACATTCTCCACAAAAAAATCACACCTTAATACTTGTTAAGGAGCTGGAGTGGCTTCATTATGAAATAGTCTAAGTAAAGCTAAATCCAATTGCTTGGTAAAAGCTTCAATCTAGAGAAACATTGTTTTATTTTGAGCTAGCACTGCATTGTTGGAGTCTAACTCTAAAACTTCCTTTTTGATGTGGCTGCCATATCTTTTTGAACACAATACTCAATAGAAACCATTTGTTCCAACGATCCTCCTGTAGAGGTATCTAACATCATTCTTGTGTGATGTCTCAGTTCATGACAAAAAGTTTGTAACAACACAAAATCATCAAATCCATATCCATGTTAGCGCAGCTTGTAACGTTTCTTGTTTGTTTCGATAAGAATGTAAATGTTGCAAACTGATCTCATTAGTAATGAAAAGCTGTTGCAACTTATTTATGTAGATTACTTGTTAGTCAAGCAAAACAAACTTAACTAACTGTGTATAAAATAACTTCAACCTTTCTCATGTATGATATGATGGCTCTTTAATGTTCAAATCTTGATATCTTAGCCCTCTTCTTTATGAAATTCAAAATGGAGAATGGATATAAAACACACTTGTTTTCTAAATCATTCAAGGTGCGTATATTCGCAGATGGAAAAATGGTGATACATTTCCGTGCTCTTCTTGTCAAGATAAATGTGAATAACCTAAACTGCTAAGCATCTTCATAAACAATTTATGGATTTGTAGTGCAACAAGTTTCATATAAATTGGTCAAGTACTAATTATGTTCATCAATCTCAGTACCATATAATAATAGATCAATCTTCGAAGCATTGAACAAAGATGACTTGTTCTCGAAAGCAATTGCACATGCGGGTATTGAGAATTGATTTGTTGTGGAATTTCGATGGGAATAGAAGTAGTTGCTGATCTTTGAAATTCAGTCTGCACTTGCTTGACTAATTTGGTCCTTTTTCTGTTTTCTTTTGTTATCATTTCTGTATCATGATCAAATAGTAATTCGTCTGCTAAGAGCAAAGCACAATTTGTCTAAATTACATGAACAAATTTAGACAAATCTTTGAAGAGCAAAGCACCATTAAGAAGTATTGAAGATCAGCACATTAACAATATTCTTTTATATAAAATAAAAATAGAAAAAGAAATGTACAAGTATACTTTGCCTTGCTCAGAAATCAATCAATGATCCTCAACAATGACACCAAAACTTGATAACAATTTAGTAAGTGTACCAAATCGTCCCTAGTAATGAAGTGATATATAAAATCATGGCTAAACTGCACTTTTCGCCCCTTAAGTTTCAAAATGTTGCAATTTTGGTCCCCTATTAAATAAAATGGCAATTTTGGCTCCTTTCGTCCCAAAATTGCTGAGAAGACGCCACGTGTCCCAAAATAGGGGCCATAATCGCAACTTTTTTAGAAGATAAGGGGTCAAAAGATCATATTTTTCTTATGTTAGGGAGTCAAAAGAGCATATTTCCCTAAACATGGGGTCACTTTTGCCTTTTTTTTAATATGGAGCCACCATCGCAATATTTTAAAACTTAAAGGTCGAAAAGTGCAGTTTAGCCTAAAATCATCTATAGAAAGATTGTTGTTAATTTTATCTATGCAACAAAGTTTAATGTACTTAGGAGATACGTAAAATAAGATAAACTGATTTCAATAATCAAAACAAATTGCAAAAATGCAAATTAACTTGTTAAAGCGATTATGACTCAAATTCTATCATTTATGCTATCATGTTCTAAAAGTCTTCATTAACATAGTTTTGTTTAATTCACATGAAGTTCAATTTTTTTTTGTTGAACAGGCAAAAATGAGACTTATATTAACAACGAAAGCGTCGCTTCTTCCGCACAAGACGTGCTAAAAGAAAACGACGATAATTATACAAAATGTTCAATCAAAATGGAAGAAACAACATAGGGGAAACTATCCAATACCCAAACAAGAATAGGACAAGCTAGCCAATTATGAACCCCTAACACAAAAACTGCATTCGCTGTCTTCAACCACCAGTAGGAATTAATTTGGACCTTTTCGAACAACTGATGAATATTAATTCTGGTGTTATTAAATTGCCTATTATTACGCTCAGTCCATAACATCCACACACATAAAAGGCACAAAAGTTGCATAAAGGAGCGTCTAGTTGCTGCCCCTCCTGTCAAATAAGTGAATTGAAGAAAGTGATCAGACACATCAATCGGATCCGCTCCACAAACTCCAATCCACTCACGAACATGACGCCATAACTCACTGAAAATGGGACAAGAAACAAATAAATGTTGAGCAGTTTCCACTTCTCCACAACCAGCAACACACAATTGTGCATCCTAACCAAGCATTCCACGAGCCACCAAATTCGCCTTAGTAGGCAACCGATTGCAAAGGAGACGCCAAGCAAGAATAAACACTTTCAACGGGACATGTATGTGAAAATCAAATCTGTAACCTCGTTAGCCATGTTACTGCCATCTGACGTGAGCATAATATAAGCAGACCGAACAAAATAGCTTCATGAATTATCAAGTCGCCATCTCCACCGATCTGATGTATTAACCTGCAAAACAACATTAGCCAACAACAACCTACACTCCCCTACTAACTCCTCCTCCCAATCCCACAACCCCCTATGCCACTCCCACACGTCTCCTCCATCCCCCCACCCCTTCGCATACATTTCCTCCACCGTCCAATTTTTATTGACACTTAAATCATATAATCGTCTAAACCGAACCGATAACACCCAGCCACAGATCAGTCCAAAAATAAGTATCCCTCCCATTCCCCACTACTTTAGAGACGCTATCGCGAAACCAACCTCCACCAACACCCCTACCACTTTCACGCACGTGAGCTAGCTCCCGCCACCAAGCGGAAGCTCGCTGAATGAAGTTCAATCTTTAAAAATTGATTAGGGATAGCTTATTGACTCAAAACCCTATCACCGAGTGAATTAAAGATGAATGGAAAATATATTCATTATGCGGTATTATTTTTAGGTAAAGTTTCGTTTGAATTTTATCGTGTTCCAAGATATATTATCACTTATCACCAAGGTGTCAAAAGCTTCAAACTCCAAAGCTCCATCTGTTATAGTACCCTATTGAAATATTTTTTTCTCCAACTCTATTTTATCTTTTTTTTTTCATAAAAAAGTTAAACAAGTTTCTGGAATTTTTGTGATATTTTTTTGGTTGAATTTTTTTCTGCAAATGAAAATTAGCGAAAAAGAATTCTTTTTGTATATAAAAATTTATTGTGGTGCAAAAGGTTGGGGATGTGGGTCAATTTTAATTTTGGTAGGTCTTTTGTCTCGAGGCTTACTTAAGAGGGGACTCGTATTGTGAACTTTTTGATCTAAATATGTGGGTTGCCGTCAAGTTTTTAGACCATAAAAATTGACATTTATTATCATTATAGGTGATATATACCGTTTTTTTTGTTGGAGTACATATATATATATATATATATATATATATATATATATATATATATATATATATATCGCTTTATGTTCAACTCAAGATTAATTAAAAATGTTTCCGTGTGCTTAGCTCAGTTGATACAGATATTACATTACATATACATGGACTGGGTTCGAAAACCAGACACCTCACTTCCTCACATTTAATATGTGTGAGCTTCAACAACTTGACTATTTAAAAAAAAAAGATTAATTAAAATAAATTTTAAAAAATATGTACATCTAAAATAAATTTTTATCGTGGCAGAATTGAACACACACTAAAAAAGGACGGTACAAGTATTTCTCTCGTTTGAAGTATCCTCCAATCAGTGTTTTAAATTATCCGTTTGAAGTATTACTCTCGTTTGAAGTATTCTCACACAGATGCGGTGTGCGTGTCCGGTTGTGGGAGTAGTGAAATAGCAACACATCTTTTTTTGGATTGTGACGTATTTGAGTCTCTTTGGTATCATGTATGGCTTTGGTTGGGTATCTCCTCGGTTCCATCTGGTGATCTTCATCAACACTTTATCCAATTCATTAATATGGCGGGTTTGCCTAGATCCACACATATGTTTTTTAAAATCATTTGGTTTACCTCTGTTTGGGTTATTTAGAAGGAAATGAATGATCGTGTGTTCAACAATAAGGCATCCATTCCCTCCATTCTAATTGAAAAGGTTAAACTGACATCTTTTTTGTGGCTGAAATCGAAACAGGCAACATTTATTCACATCTATCATTATTGGGGGAATCAACCGCTCTGATGACATTAGGTCATACATACTTTTATTTTGGTTTTTATGTACTTTTGAGCTGAGTTCAGGTGATTTTGCATGAGATAAAAGCTTCAAATAACACATTTGATGTTGACAAACAAAGAAGAAATCGTGCTCCGATTTACATCTTCGGGCTACGATTTTACAGCAAATTTGAGACATTTTGTCTCGTAAAAAATCGTGCTCCGATGGAACCAAATTGGGTTACGATTTGGCAGACGCTCCAGCTGGGATATGAGTTTAATGAAGCAATCGTGCTCCGATTTACAGCATCGGATTACGATTTTAGCGTATCTGAGAATTTTCCTATAAAAGGGAAGTTGTTTTCTGAAGGAAGGGTGGAAAATTTTTGGAGAAAGAAACTGACTTTTAGAGCTGGAGATCTAGAAAGAAGGTGGAGACCATCAAAACTCATACCCGGTTACCAATTTCATGTAATGAATCTTTCTTTCATATTAGTTATTTGTGCTTTAGCCATGAGTAACTAGATCCTTTGTGATTAGGTCAAGAGATGATTTTGTTTTAACTCATGTTTATGTAACCTGTAACTTTTAATATTTATGAATGTCATTCTAGTTTATTCAGCATAAGTCGTTCTTAATGTTTTTATGATTCTGGCCCAATATAATTTATTCTAGAGCTTAGATGACTGCTGGCACCAGTGTTTAACTCTGACATATTTATACTGTTCAACTTAACAGACAATCTAGGGATGGAACGTTGTTAGGTTGTGACTTTTAAATTAACGTGTTTAAACCTTGAATGAATATAGGTTCACCTGAGGAATTAGGGAATTATAATCAGGAAAGAGGGCTTAGGATCAAGGGATTGACCTAAGCTATTTTGTTAATTTGTCGGTAACTTTATAGCGTTCGTAAACTTAAGAAACAGGTTGCTAATGAGTGATGAACATATGAATTGATTGACCTAGTCATCTCTCCATATTATTTCTTAAACCAATTTTTCCTTAACCATTTTATTTACATTTGCAATCTAAACCAATTGCCTCAGTGCACCCCCCATTTTACAACATCCTTAATAATAATGACATTCTCGAGTAAAAGTTGAAACAGTCCATGTGGATATGAATCTTATAAATTTTATTACTTCGATATAAGTTAGTACACTTGCTAATTTTGTATCATTCATAAAGTGTATTTTGAACGACGTGAACCTCTCTATCATTCATTTGGAATCAAATTATAGTGCTATTGATAAATACATAAAATAGATGATTCCAAAAGATTAAGTGGCTACTTTTTTTTTTATTTATATTCAAATATAGATTTGAAGAAATACATTAGTTCTTCATAGTTTTTTTTTATATTTCAATTTTGGTTGGTTGGATTCAGGCTATCGAGTTTAACTAAGTTGCTCGCGAGTTTTAATTGAGTCAAGTTTGAACCGGGAAAAAATTGTGACAAATTTGAATCGAAATTTAAACCAATTCATTTCTTATCGAATCGAGTTAAATCAAGTTCGACTTAACTCAACTTATTTCCATCCTTATTTTTATTTTTTAATACATGAAATTTCAGGAGTTATCCCAAATAAACAATTAATAGTAGTACATAGCTTTTACTTTATTGTCAAGATTCATGCATGCTTGATGAAGTAATTGACTTAGTGATTGTAAATATCAAAAGTACGTACGATGAGTCTCCATGTTGGTCGAGTTCGGAGTAAAATTGATTTGGTCGGTGAATTGAAGAATAATGTTGTGTCCAGCTATCATGTGTCCCAAACCACATCCACGACGAATCAACCAACTCCTAATAAAGTATATAAATAATCGAGGGTTTTGTTAGAAGCCGCCCATGAGCTATGAAAGTGTCTTTTAGCAACTTACACCTTAAGGTGTGATTTTCACTTTTTAGTTATAACTTTGTTAAAAGACATCTTCATAAAAATTAGTTGGTGTCTTTTAACAAATGTTCATAGAATAACTTGCTAAAAGACTCCTTCATAAAAGATGACTTCTAGCAAAAACTCAATAAATAAATAATCATACAGTCAAATAATAGCAACAAAACAAAAATAATATCTCTAAAAAAAAAACAAAAAATATCACTTGATAGTGAAAGCTCACAACTTATGAAACCTTTATGATTATAATTCTACTTTACTTTCTATATAAGTCAAAAAGTATTTTAGTTATCTACTTATGTCATGAAGCAGATAAAATAAGATTATCTATTCTATTGATTAATTTACAAATACATGTTGATTTGTTGAGAAGAGAGAAGAAAGAAGGCATGACTTGTTCAAATTCCACGCAGTACAATCTAGATTAGTTATGACTACCGTGTTGTTTAATAATTGATGTAAAAAGTAACCGTGTATGTAGAGGTGGTGACACTAAAAAGCTTGATTTCCCAATTAGACGAAACAGGACCCATTCAAATTCAAATGAGCATCAAGGAAGGGAAACAAGAACTAGGAAAGGTAATGGTCCTGCTCATAGTGCATGATGGTTTATTTATTTAGCCACCAACCAACCTTTTCCTTTTAGGTAAAAAAAGAAGAAGCATAGTACTACTAATAATTAATAGAAAAAAAGGACATCAGAATGGGTCGTCTCTTCTTGCTCTTACATATTACGTACATGATTACATATTACATTTATATATCATATCAAATCAACTACTTCTAAGTCCTCTTGAAACACGCTTGAATTTCGCTTACACGGTTTACGCGGTCTTTACACATTTATATTTAAACTACGTCGGCACTAATCAACATTCTCTCACTCATTGCATTATTCTCTCATTCCCTTTGTCATCAACAATATGGCTACAACTACTTCATCACCAAGGTTGATTCCTGAAAGAGGTCAAGTTCTAAAAAGGGTCTTTAAAATGGTGCTATCTTTTGTCTTGTGTTCTGCTTCTTCTGCATCATCCACCTCTACCAAAACTAAAAGAGTTCATTCCTTCCCAGCAGATTCACGTTCTTGATTCATCATCATTCATATATAATAACTCGTCAAAATGGACAATATCATACTACCAAGTTTTTCTATTATAGCCTTTAAAATATTCTGTGTGCATTTTTGTGTTTTTCCTTTACTGTTTTTGTTACGTACGACCAAAATTTTGTCAATGTTTGTTTCTCTCTGTGTATTTTATTGTATTGTAACAACATTAGTTAGTCAGGACTCAGGGAAGACAAGTTGTTAGTTAGAAATGTGATTTTGCGTGGATAACTGAAATATGCTCAATATAATGTTGATGTTAATCTTAAAATGATTCTTCTTGATTCTACCTACATTTTGGAGGTTGCATTATATGATTTAATTAACTATGCTAAAAATTGAATATAAAATATGGATGAGAAAACTTGTGTTCAGTTGAGAATAATAAAAAACTATGTACTACAAATTTAATAATCAGACCAAGGTCGCCACGTTCAAGTGAGATGCTAATGATTGGTAGTGTCACATATGGGGCAATATTGAATATACTCTACGTGCAGTGTGACGCAACGCCCAATTCCATTTAATTTTGAACGTTATCTAGCTCTTTGCCTCTTAGTTATTCACATTAGAGAATCCACCCCCTTTTGGTTGGTGACAGAAAGTAGAAAGAAAGAAATTAAAGGGAGGAAAGAAAGTAGAATGAAAGATTTGGAGTAAAAACTTAGTTAATTTTCTAGTTTTTTCAGTGTGAGAAAAAGTGAATGGAAAGAAAGGTAAAAGTTGATAAAAACTAAAAAGCGAAAATAGTAAAAATATACAATTATAAAATGACAAAAATATTCTTTAAACAAAAATTTAGTATAATAAAAGAATGGGAAAATGCACACTTTAATTATTAAAAAGTTGGAACAATAAAAAATAAACAAGAACACTCAGAACCCAAAATAGATTTTTAAGAAATATTACAATGGTTAGGTCAAAACATGGCAACATGATGAATAAGACAACAAGTAGTGTAGCATTTTTACAAAGCTGGGTCAAATTGATGTTCCTACACATACAAAGCCAATGATAAATATTGATGGTCTTATTCGGTTTTCTTTCCAATTTGGAGAGAAATACTTTTCCACATGGGACCCAACGAATAGTCACACCAACAGGACCATCCACTACTATTTTCAACAGGACCAAGGGAGACAGAATCGCGATCCAACTCGTAGGATCCTACGAGTTTGCGATCTTGCAGCCCCCGTCCTACCGAAACATCGCCCAAATCGTAATCTAGTGGGAGTGGCTGGAATCGCCGCGAAAATGCGTGGGATCGGTGGAATCGAGCGTCTCGGCCGATTCTGTGCGTCTTCCTCACAATTCGGGTTCGTGGGTCGGGTTTGCGACCCGGTTGCTTAAAAAAATAATAGGCTAAAACGTACTTTTTGCCTCCTAAGTTTGCAAAAGTTGTAATTTTGACCCCCTATTAAAAAAAATGGCAAAAGTAACCTCCATGTCTACCCCTTTTGCAAAGCGTCAATTTTGACTTAGTCAATCCTACATGTCATGACAACTGTGTATTTTTTGAATTAAAAGAAAAAGAAAAAGCCACGCGTGTATTTTTAGAATTAAAAAAATAAAAAAATAAAAGAAAAAAGGGTGGCACGTGATTTTCTCTCTTCTTCCCTATTCTTTCTCTTCCTCCCCATTCCTTCTTCC
>Ga0315913_1007958_pt1 | contig 12628 bp, 5 predicted proteins | sample MpolsnodulesMG_FD_207736 | JGI IMG/M metagenome (GOLD analysis project Ga0315913, IMG submission 207736) | Medicago polymorpha root nodule microbial communities from Los Angeles, California, United States - small nodules | ecosystem: Host-associated > Plants > Roots > Nodule | place: USA... | reverse complement strand
TAGTGGCTCTCACACAATTTAATTGTGGAGAAGTGGAGTGTCCGGAGTTCGAACTCCGGCCCCTGCATATAATATGCAAATATCCCTATCAATTGAGCTAAGCTCACGGGGATTCTACGACACATTCTTAAGTTGAAGGATTTTGATATATTTGCCTGACTTTTTGTATTTTGAAAAAAAAATGTTTCATAAGAAAAAACAAATTTTTGTTTATAATCATTATACAATTTTTTTATATTTTATCATAAAAAATATTAAATATATGCATGATATTTTACAGTCACTTTTTTAGTTATCATAACTTTTTAAATGATAGAATTTTTTTTCAAGAAATAAAAATTATGTTTAACAATTAATTAAAAGATCCAATATACCAATACATGTGGAACTGATGCATGTTCCGACGAAATTAAGATGTAATAGAGATGTTGCAAATATCCTTCCAAATTATTTTCTTTTATGGGCGTTTCTTTTGCTTAAAATCCTGCCTATTTGGAGGCATACAAGACAAGACATTTAATAATTGAGAAAACGATAGGGAAACCCCTAACTTAAAAGAATTTGCAGGATTTGAGTACAATTTGTCACTTAATAATGCTTTTAACTTCACCCATTACATGATAAACCACTCAATAATTAATAATGCTTTATGATTTAATATACTTTGTAGAAAAAAAAGGAGAAATAGAAGCATATATAAATCATCGTATTCAAGTTGGGTGGTTGAAATGGAGAAAAGTCTCGGGTGTTTTGTGTGATAAAAAAGTACCACTTAAGTTGAAATGAAAGTTCTATCAGACAACAGTTAGACCAGCGATGTTGCATGGTACGAAGTGTTGGACGGTTAAGAGCCAACACGAGAATAAAATAAGTGCAGCAGAGATGAGGATGTGGTGTTGGATGAGCGGTAAGACTAAACGGAATAAGATTATGAATGACATCATTAGGGAGAGAGTGGAGGTAACACTTATAGTAGAAAAGTTGGTAGAAAATAGACTTAGATGATTTGAGCATGTAGGAAGAAGACTCGTAGATGCAGTCGTAAGAAGAGTAGATCAGATGGAGGAGAGTCATGTCAAAAGAGGTAGATGAAGACCCAGGAAAACTATAAGAGAAACCATTAGAAATGATTTAGAAGTCAATGAGTTGGATTCAAATATGGTTTATGATAGAATAATATGACGTAATTTGATACATGTAGTCGACCCTACTTAGTGGAATAAGATTTGGTTGTTGTTGTTGTTGTATACTTTAGGCAAATGTTAACTGTTGCCCTCAAGGGCACATGTTAAGGAACTCATAATAGAAATACATGTATCAAAAGTCATGCAGTCAACTTCTTTAAAATTAAATTATCATGTTTTCCAATGTAAAGTTACTCATTTTGGGTTCCTTAACATGTGCCCTTAGGGCACAAGTTAACATGACCCTTACTTTATTACGTAGAAAAATAATTTATTTGAAGAAGAAAAAAAACATGTCACTAGATATAAATTCTTTTTTAAATTACTAGATACATTTCTTATTTTAATTCAATATCTTTTATTAATAGTATCAATTTACCTTGAAGTATATCTACACACTCTTTTTCAATGATAATTTATCTCAGAATATAAAAAAATTAAAATACATCTACACACAAAGAGTAATAGATTCGATTGGAAAATGAGAAGTTTCTCCAAAACTCCTAGGAGTAAAGTGAATTATAGATCAATTTTTTTTTAAGGATGAATTATAGATCACTTGGAGTCACATAATTATCATTACTTTTTTTTATAGGTTTTCTCCACTTAAGGTCATACACAAAACATGTATGTTAATTACATTATCAACTTTTCTTAATATTTGTGAAAAAGGATATGGTTGTTAATTAGGATAGGACAATCGTCTCCCTTTCTAACAAAAATATCGAGTTATATAGAACATATGAAAATATATTTTGTATTTTTATTTAGTTTTGATATTCTTAGATCATTATTAATCTATGATAAAACCTTGATTTTTTGGCGAATATTTCTTGAAATTCTAAAATACCATAATTTTGATGATGAAATTCTATTTTAAAAATTAAAAGTCGTTAGAAATATTTTAACTGTTTAATCAAAATCAAACTTTATTCCACTCCATTTTCCAGAGGTATTTAATTACTTGTCACCTTAATGCAAACCTTGTAGAATAATATTACATATTTCAATAACTATTGATCTCTTGAAAGAAACTTTTCTAAATTAAAATTATTAAAATCTTATCTACAATCTATGAATATATTACACAATGATTTTTTTTTTGAAAGACACAATGAATTAAATTGCCATATATATTTTTGACAAATAAATAGTCATATTTTTTTTTTGACAAAATAATTATCCATATTTATTGCTATCTAAAATTGAATTTTACAGAACCTTTAATGTGAAATTATTATTATGACATTGCCAAAAAAATGCAAAGCAAGACATATTTAAGTTTTTACGAGAGCATTAGTTTTAACCAAATAACGAGTTGTTCAGAAGAACTTGAATTTGATTCTTTAAAAAAAATAAAAAAAATAAGAGCACTATTTTTCTAAAGTTGGCAAAGAGCACTCATAGTTGACCCTAAACATAGAATTTGAAACAACTTTCTTTTTGACAAGCAAACACAACTCTTATGACTAAACAAAACCACCACTCTCCAATTTGGGTTGGTGATTCGATAATAATCAAAGATATTCAATATTAATAACAAGAAGGCATCTTACCATAAACAATATTAAAACGGCTAATAAGGTTTTTGGTGTAAGAGTATAAGGGGTCAATTAGGCAAGACTTATTCACCAAAAAAAATTAAGCAAGATTTAGATCTAAAATGTTAAGAAAAATAAGAAGCATGTAGTAGGCTGTAACAAAACCAAACTATGGGAGACAAAGATTAGATCAACAGATCTTACATGTAAATTAAAACTTGTACTCTGTTTTTACCATTCATTTGTCCAAGGTCACATGTTAGTCACATGATGTGTTTGATATAAATTGCCACCCATTGTGTATAATGACTGAAAGGGATATCCTACAAATGCATACAAATTAGACATGTTTGGGGCCCTAACAAATTTTGATGGGGGAAAACAATTGAATCCAATTAATTATGGGGTTATACTTTTAGTGGGTCTATTACAAGTGTACCTAATATGGTCCTTTCAGTTTAGCCCTGCATGATGTGTGTGGGGGTCCTAAATCTACATATTTTTAAAAAAAATTTAATATCTATATTTTTTTTTGAGGGGATATACTCTATATATATTTTTTGAAGGAAATATACTCTATATATTTTCTCATCCATAGTTTAGTGCTTATAAATTTTAATTTGATATATGGTTATAGTACCAAACAGGGAATAGAGTAGTAATTGAGCAATGTGACATGTCTCTGGCTTAAACTTTGAAAACTTTATTAAACTGATTCCACCAGTTTAAGCTAAATTTTCAAAAGATGCATTATGTGCTCGTGAATGAAAGTTTGGTAAATTACGTATACCATACATACATACATTAAGGAAAAAGCTAGGCATGAACATATTGACTAATTAAGGTTTGAAAAAGTTTGTTTACTAATTAAATTAGTTAGTTACCAAAATGTTAGTTGGTATTGTGATTGGTTTGCTAAGGTAGGTGAAGAAATAATACTAATATTGAGTGGGAAGAGGATTTGAAATGGGGATATGTGCCGAAATAAGTGAAGGCATGAATTATGGCAATGACAGAGAGGAATTGGGTCAAGAAGGCAACAAAAGAACGTGGTGGCAAAGGAAAGGAAAGGAAAATGAAACAAGTTGAATATGTATGAGTGACATACAACCATATGAATGTTAATGTAACCTGTGACCCAAGAAATTGGTTGTCGATTGGTGGGAGAAAAAGGTTGCTAAGCTATGTGAGTGAGAATTTGTTATGTAGCTGGTAACTTGCCCCCCTCATCAATATATATTTTTATTTACAAGGTAGGATGGGTTTTAGACATACACTAGTATTTAACAACAAATTTGACTTTAATCAATAACTCTTTCATCTCCCACACCCATTGAGATAAATAGACACAACAAACAACGACAATTAAATTTTATCCCACTAAATAAGATCGGATGCATAGATCAAATAACATTGTAATGTTCTATCATATATTATTTCTTTATCTAACTCATTAATCTCCATATATTGATTAATAGTTTATCTTATAGTTTGTGTAAGTTTTTCATTATCTTTATTTATTTGACTAGTCTCTATTTGATCCACTATCCTTACTACATAATTTACAAGTCGTCTCTCAACACGTTCAAACCACCTAAATCAAATTTCCACCATTTTTTCTACGATTGGTGCAAACCCAACACAATTTTTAATATGGTCATTTCTAATTATATCATGTCTTACTGCACACCTAACATAACATTCTCATCTTCGCTAGACTTATTTTATTCTCGTGTTGGCTATTTATTATCCAACAGTTTATGATTGTCCACACAATACAACATCGTCGGTTTTACACCTAAACGATAAAAAAAATTCCCTCCAACTTGAGGGAGACCTTTATATCACATAAAACATGCGAGATCCTCCTCTACTCAACCACTCCACTTGAATTCGATAGTTGACATCTATTTCTCCATCATTTTGAACTATGAATCCAATATATTTAAACCAGTGATATGGCATGCTGTTTAACATTCATTTCTAAGTTGGAAATACTACAATTTTTGCTAAAATTACATTTCATATATTATGTCTTACTTCTACTCATGAGGAAGTCGTACGCTTCCAAGGACCGTCTCCAAATCTCTAACCTCTCATTTAATTCCTCCTTCAACTCTCCAAATAAGATTGTATCATCCACAAAAAAAACGCATCTCGATGCAGACTCTTTGATGTGTTAAGTATGTCTAACAGTAAAGTGAAAATATAAGGGTTTAAAGTTAACCCCTCGATATAGTTTCATTGTCATGAGAAAACATTTTGTGGCTCCATCTTGTATCCTCACACTAGTAGAGGTTTCCTCATACATATCATTGATAACTTGAATAATATATGCAATCCTAACCCTTTCGTTTCTCTAGGGCTTTCCGCAAAATCCTCTATATCACATGCCTTCTCCAAATTAATGAAAGCTGAGGATCACTTTAGACTTGAGAATTATACAGCTTCATCCAATTTAGACTACTCTAATCCTCACAATTGTGAGATTTTCACTACGGTGCTTGAGAAACCTTTTCAACTTCTACACCTTCACTTCAGATCACTCTTGTTCTTAAAACATGAATTCCTTTAGCCTTAGGAAACTTAAAGATTTTACTAACTTGCCTCAAAAGGCAAAAACTTATTTTCTTAGCCTCAACCGACTTACATCAATTCACTTAATCTAACATATAATAAGAACTTGAGAATGTTACAAATGATGGTGTAGTGTTTGGGATCACTTTACAACTCAACTTAAACACGAGATCGATTGATACAAAACACACTCTAAATATTGACCAACATGTAATTTTAGAGTTGTAAGATAGTTAAAGTGTGTTATTTTAGCTTTAATGATTTGAAATCCTTTGCATTTATAGATGATCAAGGACTTCATTCTAATGTAGGAAGTTAAATATGAGCGTTGGACATGTCTCGTTGCATATAGTATGTTGGAGAAGCTTACTTTTACTTTCTTATTCATTATCTTCACCTTCAGAACATCACGATCTTACTTGACGATGTTTTGGTCAGATCATTTTCACCTTTATGAAGAGAAATATTGAACTCATTTTTTGTGGATGATCTTTTTAGAATGTTATGATAATGTATGAATAAAAGATAATTAAACGGATTTAAATTTGGAAGAGATTAAAACCGCGTGTTATTTTTTTTTTTAAAAGGACACAAATATACCACTTTTTTGTATGAGGCTGAAACAGGAAATTCATTATATTTATAGGGATTGACACTTATATAACCCTAAAAAATACAGTGACAAACTCAAAAATAATTAATTGATCAAAGTAATTTTCCCACGCGTTGAAACGTATCTTACCCTTCAAACTTGACACTCAATCTCGAACCCATAGAATATGGAAATGGTTGATGAATAAAACTCCTCCTTGAATCCAACCATGAAAATACAAAACTGTTAAATCTATTGAAGCAAATTTTTTTGCCTCTATTATGATCATATCCAGCTCGAAAGTTTAGTCTTTACAGTTACACGCAGAGAGTATCTGATTTACACCGAAAGAACACACCTCCTTGGATTCACACCAAGAAGTAATCCCAAGAATTTAAAAGGAGTAACCAATGTTATGTTTCTCATTGCAAAATTAACTTTCAACCGGAGGCTAATTCAAAGCCATTTAGAATGGCTTTAATTATCCTTAAATTATTCAACTGTCCTTATAAATATGAAATGATATTAAAAATATTTAATTAATATTTAATTTTTTAATTAAGACTACATGGGGTAAAATTGAGAGAAAAAAAATATGAAAATCTATAAACTTCAAGCCATTTGAAGGAGCTTATCTATTTATCTATATATCTTTGAATTAGAAACTTGAGTTAATCATATGCAAACATTATGCCTATGTGACACTTCTAAAAGAGCTTATTTTCACTCTTTTATTATATCTTCTTATAATAATAACAACACTATTGAAACTTAGTCACCCTGTTTATTATTCACTCCACTATACCAATCAATTTAATGTCTAATTTTTTTTTTTTGGTACAAATTTAATGTCTAATTTTAATGATACAAATCTAAAACATTTTCTAAAAGTCAAAAAATTTGAGGAAGAAAATAAAAGTAAATTGCCCGTTGGAAGACTTTAAAGGCCAAATACGTAACTGTAATTTTCATAAGTGTTTGTCATAATTCAGTTTTTTTATAAGCAGCATATTATCTTTTCACAAGTAAGTAGAATGATTCTGATATATTTAAAATCATGTAAACAAGCTGTCACAAAATTGATCATTTACTTTGATGTTGTCCTTTTCTTAGCGAGAGAAGAGAAATACTTCACATCATTTTGTGGAGAGTACTATCTTAAATTCTAAATTGAGTCATTCTTAAGCTTGGATTGTGCCTACGTGGCACCTCTAAATTTTTTCATTTTTTTTATCTTATTTTATTCTACTATCTATATGTATATATACTTGATTATTGTTGTGAAGTTAAATAAGTCCTAATTCATAAGTTACACTTTTTTATTAATTGCCACAAGCAACCATTTCATATTAACGTGCACATTAAAATGAATAAAGTGACATTTACATATTGAAAGAAAGAATGTGAAAACTCTCCCTCTTCCATTCTCTTGATTTTAGTTGTACCAATCAATCTCTCCTTAAACATGTTTATTGGTTAATTCACACCCCTGATCACGCATATATAACGACATTCTTGAGTTGGATACTTCATCTTACATTCATAGTATCTTTTTTTTAAGTATAATATATATATTATATAATATTAGTGTGTGATTTAATTTCCTCTATTATCATAGGATTTGTCAAATACTTTGTGTACCAATAGTCAAACAACATAACATTGTATTTTCTAAGTCTTCATGAACATGAATCACCACACCACCATGAAATATTGTAGAAATCATCAACACAGAAGAAAGGATTTAGTGGGGAGACTCATTTGAGTTCATGGCCAATTTGCTTTAGACTATGAAATTCGTGCGATAAGGACTCGCTCCTTCATCAACCATGATGATTGTTAGAGCATATTGTATATCTTCAATGCCGTGAATTGGGTGAGTTTATAGTGTTGGTTTTTTGAAAATTTTAAAAATGATAATAATACACGAATCAAACATTACCATCATGTAAGCATTCATAGAATCATATCACTATATGACTATATTTCTTCAACGAAAAAAATCACTATATGACAATATATTTGGTCATATGGATGATTTTTTTTTAAAGGAAGTCATGTGGATGATATTATTTTTTATTTAATATTTTTTTGAATTATGTGATTGACAAACATAATATATGCCAAAATAAGACGCTGGATTATGTGAATTCAGAAATGATCAGTTAATTTTTATTTTTTTTCATTTCATTGCAACACATGCATTTTATTATATTCTTTGATCTTACAAGACATCAACTCTAATTATTTTTATGCACCTTTTTAGGTTATCCAGATTCGCAAATTGTAATTGTTTGTTTACTTTTATAATTTTATAAGACATCAACTCTAATAATTTTTGTGCATATTTTTTCGAGGCGAACACTTTTTTGTTTAAAAATATAAATTAGTGATTTTTTTCAATTGATGTAAGCTTTCAGTCATTGTGAGAACTTTGTTTGTATTTTCTTTTCAAATTGTTCAATGGTTGCTTTACCTTGACAATTTTATTTTGAATAAATATTTTATAAGGTTAATATGTTTAACTCCCTTCACACATACCAACTTTAAGTTTTAATCCCTCTAAAATTTTCTTTCAATTTTTTGTCATCAAAATTTGTTTTCAATTTTGCAAAAGTTCAAACGTTTCTTGTTCCAACTTCTTTTTTTCACAAAATGTCATTGATAAGACAATAAAATATCATTAGTTTGATAATTTAACTATTTAATCTTAAACTTAAAAACATAAAACCATGATTTCTTAAAATTTTAGAATCTGATTGATTTGGTCTTAACATATAGCTTTGAACGAACGAGTAACTTTTGTACTCCTTAGTCTTTCAATCTGCACAGATACCCAAAACACCTAAACCATCGAAACTATTTTGCATCATGTCTATGTTATTGAGTTTTATACTCACTTTTTAGATAAAGATAAAATAATATTAATATTTTTACATATTCAAGAATAAAATTACTTTATTAAAAAATTATCTAATTCAAATTTTTAGATTGAACCTTTTGTTTTTAGGCTTCTATTGTATTGATGTGTCGTATTTTAGAAAAGTTTCTCATCTCTCATTAAACATCCAAACAATTATGTTTAAATTTTAAAAATTCTACATTGAAATGATATTAAAAACCCCGTTAAAAAAACTAATTGAATTACCCATTAAAATAACATTTATATGTAATATATATGTTAATGAACGTTTTGACTTTTCATCACAATTATTATTTTTTTCATATGTAAAAATATTTTAAGTACATATTTTGATCAACCCGTGCAACACATGGGTTATATACCTAGTAAAAACTGATATAAGATAGTAAAAATAAGCTATAAATTCATGAGAAAATTATTATTCTCAGACTCGTTTTTTTCACGACAACCTGACTCTTTTTTTTAAGGGACAACCGTGGGTTTCTTGTTTAGAATAATTACGGTTCATTTAACATATTTTTGTAATAATATAATTGAAATAAGAGAGAACAAGAAAAATTGTTTGTTGTAGGGACCAACTTACTTCACTGAATCAATTTCAAGAGTATTTTGCGCATAAGTGTAAAATTTGAGAGGAGTATTTGCTCATAAAGTTATAATGTGTGAGGGTTTATGTGAATGCCACTGTTAAAAAAACCAACCAGTTTTTTTCTTCTTAATTTTTTGTTGCCTTTTTGTCTAATTTGAATGGAATGGAGTATTTACAATTTTGAGTTATCGTTGAAATTTGGGGCCTAGTTCAACCTTACAAAATCGGTTTGTATGTTGGGGAGTGTCTCCTCTTTATAAACTCTCATCAAGAGTCATATCTAATCTATGTGAGACTAAATCCACCCCCTCAAAGCCAACAAGCCAACAACTCAGATGTCGCAATTAGGCGACTAGGGACAGATCGTAATAAAGGTGGAATTTTCAACACACCTTGTATAATAGTGTTGGGGAGGCCATTTGAAGGTATTATGTATTGTATTTGTTTGACAAGGTGGGTTTGATTTGATTCCCAAAAAGGAAAAAGATATGTAGACACCCTTTTTTATACACCACATGTATCAGGGGTATTTTAGTAGTTTCGCATCATCACCCTTTTTCATATATTCTTTCAATGTTTTTGCCACAAGCCACGAACGTGTGTGGGTGTCAAAGGGTGTATACCACCTAAGGTGTTCATGTATAAGGGCTCAACCATAAATAAGTAAAGTTGTGGGAATCTTTCATGCTAGGGGGACATAACACAGAGTAAGGATAGTCTTTTTTCTTTAGTTCTTGTTTGTTATTTGCTGCTCTTCTAATCTTTTTTATAAGAGATAAATATGTTAATAAAAGCTGATGTATGCAGTCTATATTATGAATCAGATACATCAATTTTTGTTGATTTGTTTATTCTTATAAAAAAGTTTAAAGAGAGTATTTGGATGGGTATCTGACGCGTGAGCGTGATTAATACGTTTCGTTTTTCTAGAGAAATAAAATAAACATAACAATAAAGGTCAAGCTCCATAGAAAGGAAATTAAAATCAATCAAATAAAATTATTGTCCGAAAAAATCAAGCCAATAAAATCGATATTTTCACACGATTCTTCAGATCTTTATATATCTTGGTTCATTCTTCGTGATCATTTCCAAGTTATTGATGACAGATGGGAGACTCGTGCTTGTACAAGCCCACCTTAAGAGGGAAGTAATTAAGAATCCAAATCCATTTTTTTAAAAGAAGAATGCAAATCCTATATATTCAGAATATATAGAAAAATTAATAAGAATAATTCGTTTGGGTGTGGGCACTTTGCACGCTTCATACTTCAATAATATCTCGCTAGTAGATAATATGATTGATCATTTAAATTAGTCGGTTTTTAAGGATACCAAGGTTTTAAAATAAAATATATTTTTTTCAATGTATCCCACAAATACTAATTAATTATAGTCACCACCCGAAAAATATATGTTTAAAATGAAATTTCACATAACAGCATGAAATGTTTGTTCAGTGGTAAAAATTTATTCTTCTAATCTCAAAGAACTGTGTTCAAATTTGCTTGAGGATAACTTTAAAATGACCCTTATATTTACTTTATTTAATTTAATAAAAATTTCTGCCTACCTCTTTTTATTTTATTTTTTATAAAAAAATTATTTTCTACCACACATTTGTGTTTGTAGTTCAATTGTTCGTGATTGGCCTGGCCCGTTAAATTTGTATTCCCATTGCATTCTTTGAAAAGAAAAAAATATGGCCATTTGATAACAATTTGATGTTGAAACTTGGATCCACGTTAATATTTGATAATAGTTGTGGATATTTTTTGGAGAACTGTTGTGGATTTTGTAGATAATCGTTGAAAATATATAATTTTAGATTTATTTAGTAGTGGGTAAGATATGGGTCCATTTCATTTTCAAAATTTAGAGGTCCTCTTGTATTTTTTGTTCTCTTTTCACAAAGGTTTACTTGCTTTTGAGGCATGGGGAGGAAAGATGCGTATGTTTTTTTTTGTGCAATGGAAAGATGTTATATTATCTGTCAAAAAAAAAATGTTATATTAAAAGTCCTAAGAATTGAATGTACCCCATTCCAACTAAAAAGATACATTGAAGGAAATAAACATAATGACATATCACTATCGCATCAAGGAAAAATATTTCTATTTTCAAATTAATTTCTTTTTAGACAGATTTTTTTTTAATTTCTTTTCACCAATATACTTTCTAAACTTTAATTAAAGAGGTAAATCATGTAAATTAAAGAGTGGGAAGATGTGCCACTAAAAATATAACTCGGGGATCAAAAGTTTACCGGTATAAAATTATAAGAATTATAGCATGCATATTGTTTTTATATTTTCTAAACCGTTTCCTTTTTATCCAAAAAGAATAAAGTTGAATAAGGTATTAGAGAAGGAATTCTCCCTTTTTTCATCCATAGGAAAGAAGCAAAGAATTGCTAGCCATTATAGTTGAAATTATATATTATTCGATTGGCACCTCAGATTTAATTTGAAAGACAAGAGCTAGTAGCTTCCCTTTGTTTGCTTCCAAAATCAATAAAATGCCAATTAACACTATAGTAGTCATATGTCATGACATAATTTGATTGATTCCATCCTCATCACTACTCACCCCTTAGCCTCTCTACATGGTCCCAATGATCGAGCTAGCCCATGATCACGATAGAGAACCCTAATATGAAAGTGAGAGAGAAAGGTTCTATATTTTATGACTAATATTTAATTAGTCTTTTTTTGCTTCTAAATGAGGACAAATTAAGCCATATATATGTGACCCCAAAATAATAAGGCATTTAATAGTTTAAAGGAGAAAGGTCATGGGTCGTGCTCGTGCTCTCACTATTAGAAATATTTGAATGGGATGATATCTAACTAATTTGGTTTGTTTTTGGTACGTAACTGGCTGCAAAGCAAGACATCATCTATTGATAATACATTGAATTGCATTAGTCGTGGCTGCTAATAATCCTTGATTTTGTACAATTAAACGTCAAATTTTCTTGCTCATGTTATAATATTACTAGAAAGAGTGATTTGATGGTTTGAGCTAGAGTTGGAGGGGAGAAAGTCTAATATAGTCACAACCCAAAATAATTTTTTTTAGACACACTCACATAAAATGAAAAAGTTAAAACAAAAATAAATTAGTCACATCAATTAATATCATTTAATTTTATTCTCATTTAATTATTATTATTATTATTATTATTATTATTATTATTATTATTATTATTATTATTATTAT